>Ga0194047_10000346_pt1 | contig 31270 bp, 20 predicted proteins | sample JunL225m_MetaG_2_FD_160070 | JGI IMG/M metagenome (GOLD analysis project Ga0194047, IMG submission 160070) | Anoxic zone freshwater microbial communities from boreal shield lake in IISD Experimental Lakes Area, Ontario, Canada - Jun2016-L221-5m | ecosystem: Environmental > Aquatic > Freshwater... | reverse complement strand
CCACCCCCATTGTTTAACGCATAGGGCGTAATGGATTGACTGCTGACTTTAAAAGCAACTAAAATTAAAGCGTATACAAAAACGGTTTTCATTAAAACACAAATCTGCTAAAATTAAAATTATTATTATATGACTTATGTCATATAATAATTGCTTAGTATAATTTTTCCAAGAGATAGATATAATTATTGTGTAGCAGATTCCGTAGCTACTACTCCCTATTTAACCGCATTTGAGGCAGTTATAGCAAGAAAAATATAATTATAACTCCTTTATATCTGATGAATTAGGTGGTTGGAGAGGAGTTTGAGTTAAGTGAGAACTCACCGTCCGGTCCGCAAAAATGAAAATAACCCATTGATTTTCAATGGGTTATTTTTTACCTGTAGCAGAATGTGTAGCAAACGGGTTCTTTCTAACCTATTTTAGCATCAGTTTAGATCAGGTTTCAAATTCATTTAATTCTTCAAGAGATAGTTACAGTTTTACCATCTTAAATTGATAGGATATTTTATTGTCAGTTGAGGTTACCCTAATCACATAGGTACCTGAGGATAACTGACCTAATGAAATTTTAGTGCCTGCAGTTAAATTGGGCTGACTTGCAACCTTAGTTCCACTGGCTATATCAAACACCTCTAAATTTAATCTTTGGTACCCCTTCACTACGAAATCAAAGTTGAGTTGATTGATAAATGGATTCGGGGCTAGTTTGATAAACTCATCTTTACTTAAATTGATAATATCCGTTACTAAATAATAGTAGGCTGCACTCATTACACTTGTACAACCATTAGTGGTTGTTTTTGCTGTGTAAGAACCTGGTGTTGCGGGTTTATACTTTTGGGTGGTGTCTGTAATAGCGTTCCCATCTTTATACCATGTAGTTCCTGGTGCGCCTGATATTAAGAAATTAGCTGTGTCTCTTGATAAAGTTGGAGTAGATGGTATAGCGTATTTAACCAAATTAACAGTATCTGATGAAATAACACATCCTAAACTATCTGTTCTTGTTACAAATAACTTTGTACTATCAGTAAATGATTTATTGCCCACATTAGTTAAATCACTCTTTGTTCCATAATACCATTTTAACGAATCGCCCTTATTAATATTTGTGATAGATAATTTTAAAGAATCACCTGAACAAATGAAGAATTTTGAAGTGTTGAAAGCGGGTTTAATTAAATTATTGCAGAAGGATACTGTGAAGTCATACATCTTAATTGCACCTGACGGGGCTGTTAAAACAGGATTCCCATTGTTTCCATCAGGAAAACCAAAACCAACATATTTAATTTGATTATTAATAAAATTTGATTTTAAATACATTGGCTTGGGACCAAATACTGAAAGATCAATTTTCAAAAAATCGAAAGTTCCCTTATTATTTAGAAGAATTGAATTTTGTAATTTAACTCCTAGGGTGTTATCATTGAGTTGGCTAGAATTTATAAAAAAATCAGTACCACTAATTGGAGAGAGTAAAATATCAACCCATCCATCTTGATTAACATCTGCTAAAACAAAACCTCCATCATTCCATTTGTTAGGAGGAAATGTAAATGATTGTCCAGCAATGAAATTATTACGACCATCATTCATAAATATTTGTAACCCTGTTAGATTTCCAGTTGGTGTTTCGTATTTAATGACGAAATCTTTTTTGCCATCATTATTTAAGTCTGCAACCCTAATACTTGTTGTACCTAACATAGTATCTTGATATACACCTAATGTTGAAATTAATTTTAATGAATCAAAAACCCCTGACTTCTCATTATAAGAATGAATTGCAACACCATACCGATGATCCGATATAGGTGTGGATGAAGAATATTGACCTCTAATTATTTGAGGATATTTATTTCCATATAAATAATCTGAATTTAACGCATAACCTGTTAATTGAACACTATAATCAATTGAAGGCTGACCTATATAAAATGCAGAAGAAGGCATTATTGAGGGTTTATTAATAAAACTTCCATCTTTCTGTTGTAAATATATTCTGATAAAATTATCATATGGTGCTGACCCAGTAACACCTCCATAGGTAACTATATCCATTAAGCCATCTTGATTTGCGTCTGTTGTTGAAACATCTGAGTATGGACGTTTATCTAAAGATATTTTTTGGGCTATTAATGAATCACCAGAGGTTTTTACAGAAAACAAGTCTCCATATACCGTTCTACCCTCATCACCCGTGGAGCTGATTGCAAGATTACCCAATGTGTCATAAACAGAATACCCATATGGGCCTTCCATTTTAAGAGAGTTGTACATATTCTCAAATTTCCAGTTTCCATCTTTATTGATGAAATGATAGCCAGGGAAATAATATATATCATTAGGATTTAAAATTAAATGTTGCGTTTTGCCAACATTATATAAAACCATTTGACCTCTAACTAATGCATTATTTAAATGAATTGAGTCAGTAACATTTTTATTTGTAACATCAAAATTATAAGTTTTCAATTTTGCTACAACTTGCTGCTGCCCAAATGAAGTAGTATAATAATATGGAACACTTAATGGGCTAATACAATTATTCTCCATTGTTTTAACTGTATAATAACCATTATTTGAAAGGGATATTTGTTGGGAAGTGTCGGCTAAAATTGTGCCATCTTTATACCAAGTATTTCTAAATTTTGTACTGGATATCAAATGGTTTGTGGTGTCTTTAGATAAAAAAGGGGCTGATGGGACTGTATATTTAACTAAGCTAACTGTATCAGATGAAATAACACACCCTAAACTATCTGTTCTAGTAACAAATAATTTGGTACTATCTGTAAAGGTTTTATTAATCACATTGGTTAAATCTGATTTAGCGCCGTAATACCATTTTAAAGAATCCCCTTTATTGATATTTGTGACAGATAGTTTTAAAGTATCGCCTGAACAAAACAAAAACTTAGAAGTATTGAAAATTGGTTTGATTAAATTATTACAAAATGTAACTGTAAAATCAACAAACCTTGAGGAAACTCCTCCAATAATATTTTTTTCTGTTGAGGTTCCATAAAATCCTAAACTTTTTCCTCTTTTAATTGGATATAAAAAATCTGGATTTGTTGGAAAATTATTTTCAAATGCTATATCAGTTGATGTATAGATGTGAAACGTCCCATCTCCATTATTCAAATGAATTAAATCATTTGCTGTTATTACATTTAAATGTTGTCCAGTTTTAAATAATGAACCATTTTTATTCCCATTTAATACAATATCCATATACCCATCGTTATTTACATCAATAACTTCAAACTCTGTGAAATCTAATTTGTCAGTTTGATATAAAATATAATCTAAAGGTGTAAAACTTCCTTTACCATCTCCTTTCCAAATATCAACACTCCTTAAGTTAACTCCTTCTCGAGCAACAGCAATATCCATAGCTCCATCATTATTGAAATCTGCAACTTTAATAGAAGTAGCACCCATATCCATACTATAAAATGGTGATGGGTTTTTATTATCAAAAACTATTTCAAATTGATTTGTATTTTTATTATAGGAATAAACTGCAATATTATTTACCATTAATGGGTCACCAGAACCTGCATATCCACCTGTAATTATTTCAGGTGTTTTATCTCCAAATAAATCAGCTACAGCAACACCAAAAGGTGATATTCTCTGTTCCCATCTATATAAATCATCTCTTTTAGTAAAAGTTCCATTTTGATTTTGAATATAAATAGATAAAGGAGATCCACATACAACATCAACTAACCCATCACCATTTAAATCGCCAGCGGAAATATCATGTGTCCATCTAGCATCTGTATTTATTTTAGTCCAATTTATGACACCATTTATCATCTTACCTAAATAATTGTAACTATCTACCCCGCGTCCCGTTTGTGGATTTTCGGGCGCATCACATACAACAAATAATCCATCACCAATTATTGTAAAATTTCTAGGATTTCCAAAATGTAAATTTTTATAAATTGTATCTAATACCCATCTTGAATTAACCCTTTTCATTTGTAATACTCCGACATCATAAGATGATGTATCAACTTGATTTGTTGCAGGTGAATTTATAATCAAATACTCTACACCATTAACATTCATGGCTACTTTTGCACAAAAATGATAAATTGCACCTTGCAATGAACTTTGCGGAACTTCTGGATAAACAAAATCAACTAAATTATTCTTGAATATAGTTGCTATTTGTTGTTGCCCAAATGAATGATTACAAAATAGGATTCCCAAAGCAAAGATTACTCTTTTCATAGTTTAAGTTTTAATCTATCCATTTGGGGTAGTACAAAGATAGAAAGATATCTTAACGAAAAAACTAATATAAAATTTGTAGCAGAATCCGTAGCTACTACCCCCTATTTAAACCCATTTGGGGCTTATATGACAAGAAAAGTATAATTATAACTACTTTATATCTGATGAATTAGGTGGTTGGAGAGGTGTTTGAGTTAAGTTAGAACTCACCGTCCGGTCCGCAAAAGCCCTTAACTTTCAAATAGTTAGGGGCTTTATTATGCCCGTTACACTGTGGTTACACACTTTTCCCTTCTTTTCTTTCTTTTTTTTATTATTAATTTGTAGAAAGCTTTTGGCCTTGCATCATAAATGACCTAATTTATGTTACCAATAAATTGATTGCTATGAATAAGACATTTCTATGCTTACTATTACTTTTTTCGTTTAATCTATCTGCTCAAAAAACAGATCATGGTTTGAAGCTACAAATTGAAAACTTGGTGAAAGATTTTCATGGTGAAATTGGCATCTATGTACATGATCTTTCAAAAAACAAAATAGTGGAGCTAAATGCCGATATCATTTTTCCTACTGCTAGTATTGTTAAAATCCCCATTCTAATGGGCATTATGCATAAAATTGAAACTGGAGCATTGCAATACCATCAACGCTTAAAATATACTGACTCTTTATTTTACAGTGAGGGAGATGATATTTTGTCTTCTTTTAAAAATGGCTCAGAAATAGAGTTAAGTAAGGTAATGATGCTGATGCTTACTATTAGTGACAATTGCGCAAGTTTGTGGTTGCAGGGATTGGCAGGCGGTGGAAAATCCATTAATCAATTACTTGATAGTACAGGATTCAAAGATACGCGTGTAAATAGCCGAACGGCTGGTAGAGAATTAAATAGGAATGTATACGGATGGGGTCAAACAACACCAAGAGAAATTGCCACCATCATGGAAAAAATTGTAAAAAATAAATTATTGAGTAAAGCGTCTGATGAAAAAATGTTGCGCTTATTGGGCAGACAATACTGGGATGAAGAAGCCCTCTCACAAATTCCTCCAGGTGTCTTTACAGCAGATAAAAATGGGGCAGTAAACGAAAGTAGAGATGAAATTATATTTGTGAATGGAAAACGTCCCTATATCTTAAGCATTTTTACAAAAAACATCAAAGATCAAAGCTGGGAAACCAATAATGAAACCTGGGTACTCACTCGTAAATTATCTGCCTTAGTTTGGAAATATTATCACCCTAGTTCAGAATGGGAAGCACCTTTTAGGAATTAATAGTAAAGTTTATTGGGATTTAAGCAGAAAAAGTATTTAACAAAAACAGACCCTTATTGCTAAGGGCCTGTTTCAATTATTCAAACTTTAAAGTAAAACTTATTTAATCAAATCCATAATTGGAGCAGAATCGTAAGTATCCCATTCAGTAACAATTTTGCCATTTTTGAAAGCAAATACTGCATTGATGCCTACTACTACTTTTTTGTCTCCTTTTGTAACAGAAGCATCCATATAAACAAAAACGAAATTTTTCACTCCATTAGCATCTTCCTTATTATTCACTGACTCCCAAATAAAATTAATTTTATCTACTTTAATGGTAGCGCCTTTAGTTTTGAAAAAATTAGACATTTGCATGTTTTCAGCTAATGTTTGCTTGGTCTTATTATCATAAACTGTTGCAGTATCTGCATAAACTAATTTAGCTTCAGCTGTGTCTGAGTGCATACCAGCATCTATCGCTTTTTTTACTGCTACAATATTGTCACTGCTATCCAAATTATAACCAGTAGCATTTACTGGAAAATTATTAGCTGCAGTGTTGGTTTTTGTCTCACATGCAATTAAGGATGTGATGACCATTAAGGAACATAAGATTTTTTTCATATTTTATTTTTTGAACCATAAAATTAAATGAAAAAATAGGATTACAATAGATTCGACCCATTAATTTCATTTAGTAACTAATGATAATTATAAGTATTTGCTAATCAATAGATTGTGTTTTTTTTATTAAAGTAATGAAAATAAAAAAGACCCTTATTGCTAAGGGCCTCTTTTCGTATTTTGAACTAAACTTTAGAAACTAATTTTGTAAACCTTTAGTATCATATATAACCTGCTCATGAATAATTTTACCATCTTTAATTGCAAACATGGCAAAAGTAAGAGATTTTTTTACTTCACCAGTTTTAGATGTGTTTTTAAATGTAATCCAAGCATGACCCCATTTAATCCCTTTGTATTGTTCATTTGTTGTTGGAACTGTCACCACCTCTAAATTAGGTGTGCCAGCATCTACAACAACACCTGTGCTTGCTCTTTGTTTTTTAAATAATTCAATTCTGTCAGACATTTTCATAGAAACAGTGTCATTATTATGAGAAGAAGTAGCTGAGTCGCTAAAGCAAGATGCAGCTGCAGCCCAATCACCACTAGCATAGGATGTAATTGCTTTTTTCATTAAGTCCACGTCTGGACCTTCTTTAACACAACTTGATGCTGTGGCATCTGTTTCAGTTGAAGCAGCTTTTTCAGTTGGAGTAGAACAAGCAAACAATACAGTTGCCATTAATAATGGCATCATTAATTTTTTCATTTTATGTTTATTTTTAATTTTTAATTACTTATTTCTTTGGCGCCATCGCATCGGCAACAACACCCGTTGCATCAAAAAATTCATTTGCCTCAACAATTTTATGGTCTGCATTTAATTTGTATACTCCGTAAAATTTGGTATCATATTTTTTACCATTAATTTTTGATTCAGATGTCCATCTTACATAAGATCTTATAGAATTATTTGGTTTTAAGGTAATAGTATCAATTCCAGGATAACTTCCTACAATATTTGCACTAACATCCTTAAGTATTGTATGAAAACCAGCAAGTCTTTGTATCCATTCTTTCTTACCTATCGCTGCTGTATCATTAAAACCAGGTCCATAAAACTTTACCGTGTCAGATACATAAGTTGCAAATTCTGCTAAGTCATTTTTAGCAAAAGCTTTAAAACCCGACTCCACTACTCTTGCATTTTCTTTAAAAGCTGCTGCACTAGCATTATCAGTACTTGGTGTTGTAGCTTGTGGTGTAGTACAAGCAAATAACGAAACAGCCATTGCCATTCCTAGGATTGTTTTTTTCATTGTTTTATTTTTGAATTGGATAATTAATTTTCTAAGTTCATCACATTTACATGTAGGACTATTTTAGTGATATCTCTATAAGTAACTAAATTATTATAACTTGCAGTTTCTTCTGGTGTCATTTTGAATTTAGTCATATCTACCTTTTTATTCATCTGCTCCATATTTGAAAATAAGTGTGTAATTATATGACTGAAACGAGACTCTGTACCTTGACCACCCATACTGTGCATGAAATTAAATGCCATTTTATTACCATTATTTATTAAAACATTATGCCATTTTTTACTAAATGCAATTTCAGCATCTTCATATTTACCATTTTTAGATTTAATAAAATTCATACTCATTAAACTTACTCCTGGAGTTAAATCATAATTTTTAGGCCCCAAGGGTAAATCAAGACTCATGATGACATCTCTAACCATGGTTCTCGTTTTTAATGTTGTGCTAACCATCACTTCATAATCTTCAGGATACTTTTTCTTAAAATCATCTACAGAGATTGATTTACCTATGCCAAGCGCATCTTCATAATTATTATACACTGTAGTCACCACATAGTCATAATCTACATCATTGCCTGGAAGCACTTTCCATATTCTGTGCATTGAAATAATATTGGCTTTGATTAACTCTTTGTGATAATTAACCCAAGATTTTTCTAATTTTTCATAATCTTGTCCAGGAAGCTGTTTCATAAACTCATACTTTACATAAACATTTTGTGCACTCGCCACAAATAGGCAAAGCATTAGAGATAAAGAAAGAATCACCTTTTTCATTGTTTGATTTTTGATTTGAAGTTTAAATATAAATATCTTTTTGATACTATAAACAATCCATTAAATATTTATTTTTATAAAAAAGGTTACTGGGTAGCTACTATTTTATTTAATTGATTTTCAATAAATTAGATCTAAATTTTATTGGATTTTTAATGCGAATCTCTGGTGACCGTACTCCCCGAACCCCCTTTTAAAAAGTCCATATCGGCACCCAAATGCGCTTGTTCAACATGGGTTTGATACAAATGAACATATCCTCGAGTTGCAATTTTTTGTGTTTGCTTCCACAATTTTTTTCTTTCTGCTAATATAGCATCAGTTACTTCGAGGGTTAATTTTCGGTTGGGGACATCTAAACAAATCATATCTCCATTTTGTACCAAGCCCAAAGTGCCGCCCACAGCGGCTTCTGGCGATACATGTAATACCACAGTACCAAATCCGGTGCCACTCATTCTGCCATCAGAGATTCTTACCAAATCGGTTACGCCTTTTTCTAATAATTTTTTAGGCAAGGCCATATTGCCAACTTCGGCCATACCCGGATAGCCCTTTGGCCCCACATTTTGAAGTACCATAATACTATTGGCATCTATTTCTAAATTTGGATCTTCGATACGCGCATGATAATCTTCAATACTTTCAAATACCACTGCTTTTCCTTTATGTGTTAATAAATTGGCGCTCGCTGCAGATGGTTTGATAACGGCCCCATTGGGTGCTAAGTTTCCTGTGACTACAATGATTCCAGAATCGGGTTTGAAGGGTCGTTCCATAGTGCCAATAATGTTTCGATCATACACTTCAGCCTTGGCACAATTCTCTGCTATAGATTTCCCATTCACCGTGATTGCATCTTGATGCATCACCGATCCCATTTCTTTCATAATGGCGGGCATGCCTCCCGAATAATATAAATCTTCTAAATAATGTTCACCAGAGGGTTGAATGTTCGCAAGTAATGGTATGCCTTTTGAAAAGGTATCAAAATCATTCAAATTTAATTCAACGCCTATGCGTCCTGCAATGGCCAACAAATGAATGACGAAATTAGTGGAGCCCCCAATAGCTGCATTTACTTTTATCGCATTTTCAAATGCATCTCTGGTTAATATTTTGGATAAGGTTAATTCTTCTTTTACCATCTCTACAATTCTTCGTCCCGATAATTGCGACAATACTTTTCTTCGCGCATCGGCAGCGGGGATGCTCGCATTATTGGGTAAGGATAAGCCCAAGGCTTCTACCATCACGGCCATAGTAGATGCTGTTCCCATTACTGCGCAATGCCCCTGGGTTCTGGCCATACATGCTTCGGCCTCTATAAATTCTTCCTGCGTGATTTGTCCTAATTTTTGTGCAACATCAAATCGCCATACATCGGAAGTGCCAATGTCTTTCCCTTTCCAATGGCCTTTTAACATAGGGCCTCCCGATATCACAAGTGTTGGTAGGTCTACACTGCATGCGCCCATTACTAATGAAGGCGTTGTTTTATCACATCCACACAACAATACGACACCATCTATTGGATTGGCTCTTATAGATTCTTCCACATCCATGCTGGCTAAATTGCGAAACAACATTGCAGTTGGCTTTACTAAATTTTCACCTATAGACATCACAGGAAATTCTACTGGAAAACCTCCTGCTTCCAAAACACCTTTCTTAACCATTTCGGCTAAGTCTCTTAAATGCGCATTGCATGGATTTAATTCACTCCAAGTATTGCAAATGCCTATTACTGGCTTGCCCTCAAACATATCATGTGGAATGCCTTGGTTTTTCATCCAAGCACGGTAGATAAATCCATCCTTCCCCTTGCGCCCAAACCAATTTTGGCTTCTTAAGTTTTTAGATTCCATACCAACAGCTTATTTCACACAATTTAATAAAAAAACCCTTGCAAATTCAAGATTTACAAGGGTCCTTATCTATTAGGGGAAGCTTTATATTTTACTTCCTAGCTATTTGAAATGTCTTGCTAACAAGATTGGTTGAAGTTGTTTTGGAACTGACCACCACTGTTGCTGTACACAATACACCAGATGTTAGATTGGCTATTGAAACCGCATTGGTTGCTGCTGTACTACTTGCTACTCCTCCATTTCCATACACTAAAGTATTGTCTAAATTTTTATTCACATTAACGGTAATGGTTACGCCATCTTTAGGTAAAGCCGATGTAACATTCACATTTATGGCTTGTGTTGCAGCCAAAGCTGCCACAATGCTTGAATAATCTATTTCCTTGGCGTCAATCTCTACTTTAAAAGTAAGTGCAGCCTCTGTTGGTGTAGGCGTTGGCGTTGGGGTTGGGGTTGTAGTTGATGAACTATCACCACCCTTACTGCATGCGAAAAACATGACTGGAACAATCAACAATAATAATTTAAAATATTTCATACGATTCATTTTTATTGCTCTTATCTTATGAATAAAATTACATTAAATTTTAACATCATAAGACCTTTTAACTACATTTTCACTGTATTTTCTTAGCTTTAACTAAGCAAATTTAAAATAAAACTTACCAAATGACCCCAATTGTAATTAACCTGTCTTTTATACACAACCCCTTCATAGAAATCATACTTCGAACCCTTGCTGTATATACTTTTATGATTATTGCTCTGCGTGTTTTTGGGAAAAAGGAACTGGCACAGTTGTCTGTAATTGACCTGGTGTTTATTCTTTTAATTAGCAACTCTGTCCAAAATGCCATGGTGGGACCCGACACTTCTTTGGATGGGGGTTTAATTGCTGCTGGCGCTTTGTTTCTTGCCAATTATACCCTAAAACAAATTTTGTACCGAAGTAAAAAAATAAGTCAACTTGTTCAAGGCGAAGCCATTTTGCTCATTTATGATGGCGCAGCAAATATGGATAATTGCAAAAAAGCAGAAATTACAATGGAGGAATTAGAAGCAGCTGTGAGAGAACACGGCGCAAGAGACATACAAAAAGTAGACCTTGCCATTTTAGAAGTTGATGGAAACATAAGTGTAATTAGCAGCGATTACCAAACCAAATCAAAGGTATCGCACCCACGCAAACATAAATTTAAAGGCAGAGTAATTCAGAACTAAAAATCTTTCACATTTCCTGTTCTTTTTAAAACGCCCCAAACTTGAAGCTCCCCTTTGATGGCTCGCTTGATGGCTTTAAAAAATACATACATCATCAGCCATCTATAAATTAAACGTTGTGGCACCAACCAAATTAATTTAGCTGGATTTTCTTTTTCAAAAGCAAAAGCAATGGAGGCAATCAGTGCATCCACAATTACATATATTAAAAAGTAGAAAGCAATTTTTCCTCCATTGCCAGTGAGCAAAGCAATGACCATTAAAAAATCGGCCATCGGTGAAAAGAAAGGTATGATGTATTTAAACAACAACATATCAGGTAAGACCACCCAGCCTAATGATTTATTTTTATTGCTAAACATTAAGTCTTTATGTTTCCAAAAGGTTTGCATCACTCCAAAACTCCATCTTACCCTTTGTTTCATAAATTGTTTTAAATGCTCGGGCACTTCGGTATAGGCATATGCCTTAGATTCATTTACAATTAAATAGCCTGCTTTTAAAATACGCAAAGTAATGTCACAGTCCTCAGCCAAAGTATCTGCTGTAAAACCACCTGCTTCTATGATAGCAGCTTTCTTAAATGCCCCAATTGCCCCTGGTATCACTGTAATGGCATTTAAATAAGCAAAACCTTTACGATCAAAATTTTGACTGGTAATGTATTCGATACTCTGCCACTTCGTTAATAGATTAACCTCATTTCCAACAATGACAGAACCCGCTACCGCACCCACTTCTTGACCTTCTTTATTAAATGGATTTACAAAATTACGCATTAATTTAGTCACGGCATCAACAGCCAATTTAGTATCGGCATCTATACAAACTACATAGTCGGCTTGTGATTGACCAATGCCATAGGAAAGTGCAGTTGCTTTTCCACCATTTAATTTGGTATATACTTTCACTACTGCATTGTTTAAAAATGCATTTTTTACTTTTTCAAAAGTTTGATCACTACTTCCATCATCAACAAATATGATTTCAAAATTTGGATAATCACACTTAAGTAAATTATATATCGAACTCACTGCATTCACTTCTTCATTATAAGCTGGAACAATTATAGAAACAAAAGGATGTGGCAAAGCGCTTTCTAATTCGGTAAGATGCTTTGCTCTTTTCTTTTCTAAGGCAGCCATCATTCCAATTATCAAAATTCTTATCGTACTCAAAGCCAGAAATATCATGAATAAAGCAAAGAAGAAATTTCCTCCTAAGTATGCGCCTTCGGCCAATAAATAATTTATTTGTAACCAATAATAATCTTTTCCCTTAGGGGTGGGTGGCATCAACTCATCAGGCTTTTTATGCAGCAAATCTGCAATGGATGTAAATGTATAGCCCTGTGCTCTAAAATACCTGATGATTTTTCCTGTCGCATTCACTGTGTTGGCTCGATCGCCCCCTGCATCATGTAATAAGATAATACTGCCTGCAATAGAAGTATCCTCAGGATTGCCCGTATTTGTTTTTTTCAAATAATCTTTTACCACCCTATCAAATATGGTGTCATTCCTATATTCATTAATAGGTATTTGCCAATCTTCCGGATCAATGCTCTCTCCTACAGTGATGTAGTTTTTCTTTCTGCTTAATGCAATAGGCGCTAATTCCTCATACTTTCCTGGTTCACTATCTGCGTTAAATGGGGCTCTAAATAAAATGGTGCTATGCCCTGTAATGCATTCTATCAATAATTGGGTGGCATCCATTTCTAAAGAAGCTCTTTGATTGCTTACCAAACTCATGTCTGGGTGTGTAAAAGTATGGTTACCTATTTCATGTCCTTCTTTGAAAATTCTTTTTATTAATGGGATATTATTTTCTGCTTGATAACCAACTACAAAAAATGCTGCAGGTACATGGTAATAAGCCAGGGTATCTAAAATTTGACGCGTGTATTTAGGATCGGGCCCATCATCAAAAGTCAAAACTAATTTTTTCTTAGTGGTCGCACCAAATCTTCTAATTACATAAGTGGAAGGTAGTTTGTCATAATACTCTTCACTAATTAACATGGATACTGAATCAATCTCACTTCTAATAAATCCATCTTTTGGAGACGCAATGATATCCAATACTTCACCCTCGCCCACAAAATCTGGTGCACTACCTGCTTTAATTTTATTAAACTCAACAAAATTAAATTTTTTCAATGCAGTTTTGGTCATGGGTTGATTGTAAAAAGACCATAACCTTACATCCTCTCCGCCCAATCGCCAAAGTGCGGTTCCGGCCAAATTGTATTCTGTAGCAAAACGAATTGAATTAAAATTCGTAGCTGCATCTACAAAGTATACTTGGTGTAAAAAGTTTTCACTGTCAAAATATTGGTAATCTAAATTATAAGTATCATTGTCATAATCGATGGGCGCATCACTGCTCTTAGCATTGGCAATGGCTTGTTGATACGTTACATCTGTTACACTAATAATTTTATTATTTTTTGTTTTCCAGTCGTGACCAAAAGCAGGTAAAGCAAGAATTACTTTATTAGCAGGTACTTTTTTGGCCACATCAACGACAGCAGCTTCTATCCATTTTTGTGAGCTATTGGGCCCTGGTTTGGTTTCGGCGTGATGTTGATCATAAGCCATTAATATTAAATAATCGTTGTACTTACTTAAAGCATTGTAATTGTAATCATCATTGAATGGAATCACATCCTGAGAAACCAATAAATCCTTTGCATGTAATTGTTGGTATAATGTTTTTTGAAATTCAATCAATGGCCTATCCGAATCCAAGGTCAATTCTTCAAAATCAATATTCACGCCAATAAAATGGTATTTTTCTAAAACAGCTATGATATCATCAATTAATTTTTGTTTTTTTACAGGATTGGTAATAATTCTTTTTACAGCCTCCCCTCTAAATAATGTTTTATAATTGTTTGTAAGCAATGGCATTATTTTTACTCCAGCCGATTGCATGATTTTCAAAGCCTTGGGGTCGATGGTATTGTATAGCTGATCGGTATTGGGATCGATAAATAACCATTCCGGAATTATTAAATTAATATTCTTTACATTTCTTTGTAAAGAACTAAAAGATTGTGCTGCATCCCAGTTTACATAAAAGGCTGCACGAATGCCTAAGCTATCACTAAAATATTTTGAAGTAGACAAGTCTAAGGGCTTATCCAATACCTGCCCACAACCCAATCCTTTTGACCATTTATTTCCTATGGCTCTTTTAAATCCTTTGTATTCTTTTTCTAAACTACTTTCTCGATAAGAAGGGATAGAATCGGTTAACACTTTTTTGATGGCGGCTCCTTCTAATGGAATATCAGGTTTGTTTTTATTGGTAAAATAAATCCCCATAAAAACAATGGCTACAATAATGGGTAATACAAATAAAGAGGCCCTTAGCAGCCACTTGGTGGTCTGCCATCTTGTTTTATCTGAAGATTGAAAAATTTGAGATTGCTCGCTCATTTGTACCTACAAAATTAAACCTATTTTGGACTACATTGAAAGATAAATCCATCTTTAAATGTTTTAAGTACAGTTAAATTATTGTTTTGTTTAACCTTGTCTAGGCTTGGAATGGCTTGATTTTCCTCGTTATTGAACCAAATGAGTATCAATTGAGGTGAATGTTTAAACTTTTCCATGTCTTTCACATGAGCAGTTTCTGGCAGCAGATTCAAATGTTCCCCTGTAAAAAAATATACCGCATGGCTTGCATTGGAATAAACCGGAATGCCTGTTTTAAAAATACTTCGATCTTTTTTTAAATAATTAATAAGATCACTATACACCCAGTCATCATCGGAATAACCCCCAATACCCCCTTGTATATTCTCATAATAAGTATCCAAATTGGTATTATAATATTGTTTTAGAATTAAACCAACTTGCATTAATAAGATAATAATAAAACTTCTCCTCCACCATTTTGTATTGATTAGTTTCATCCAGCTTACCATATAAAAACTAAGGGTAAACGTGCAGGGTATAAAAAAAGGAGCCAACAATCGATTGTTGATGGTCTCGTATTTTGAAAAAGTAGCCGACAATAGCATGAACAAAGAATATACCAACGTGAAACTTGCCGCTATTTTTTCTAAAGAATTGTGTTCAATTTTCTTGTAATACCGATAAATAAATATCCCCGAAATACTGATTAGAAAAATAGCCCCCAATAAAAAGGGGAAATTTTTACTTGCATTTGAAAAAGGAAGCCAATCGCTTAAAACGGCTCCGTAATATTTTACATTTTCTGCAAAAGGCGTTTCTCCTTTTTGTCTAACCCCTGTTAAACTAGAAGCTACTAAATAATTTCTGATCAAATTGATGCTTATTAATGAGCACGCTACAAAACCAAAAATTAAAAAATGTTTTATTTTTTTTGCGATGGCTAATTCTCTAGAAGCGAGTATCAAAAATCCTCCTGTAAGCACAATGGTAACACCTGCCAATCTGGTTTCAAAAGCAATGGCCGCAATGATGGCCACCCATATTAAATCCTTATTTGAATAAGATTTAAAATAAGTAAAGCAAAACCATATAAAAAGTAAAATTTCTACTATGAATAATGCTTCAGACCACAACATGGTATAGATCTCCAATAAACTTGGACTGGTGGCTATGGCTATTAATAAAATCCATTTTAACCATTTGGTGGTATTTAACTTTTCTAAAATAATGCCGCTCATAAAAATTGCAATCCCAAAAAGAAAGCCATTCATAAAAGTGGCTACAACTGTAATATGCTGTCTAGTTATAAATTGCACAAAGGCTAAAAAGCTTGGATAAAATAAAGGGAACAATACAAAGGGCGTATTGTCAAATTGATAAAAACCATGCCCTTGCAACAAACTATTTGAAACACTGGTATAATAGATAGAATCTGGAGAAATACCCAAACCACTGTGCTTGGTTAAAACAAGCACTAGCAAGAAACCTGCAATGGCAGCTAACAAAGAATCTAGGTTATTTTTTAAACTACGCAATTTGTTGGTTTTAGCAAAAATACATACTTTCTGACTAGTAAATAAGCCTTGAAAACTAGGCTTTTAATCTGAATTGCCTTTGGTCCATCTTTATTTTGTAAAAAGCAAAAAAAGTGGGAAATTAACTGCCTCTAACAATTCATTATTAACGATTATACCACATGAAAAAAAATTTCCAATTGACATTTAAATCTATCGCTATTTTATGCATTTTGGCATTGTCCTTAGCCTCTTGTAGCAAAAGAAGTAGCAAACCTACTATTTTAGTTTTTTCTAAAACGGGAGGCTACCACCATGAATCTATTCCGCTTGGCATTAAAGCCATTCAGGCCTTAGGGGATAAAAACGGTTTCAATGTAGATACCACTACCGACGCCAATAAATTTGCAGAAGATAGCTTAAAAAAATACGCTGCCTTGGTTTTCTTAAGCAGTACTGGCGAATTGCTATCTGGCAACCAAGAAATTGCTTTAGAAAGATACATGCAAGCAGGTGGTGGATTTGTGGGCATTCATGCCGCCGCAGATGCTGAATACGATTGGAATTGGTATGTGCATATGATTGGAGCTTCGTTTAAAAGTCATCCTGCACAACAAGAAGCCAAATTAATTATCAATGATACAAAACATCCTTCTACCGATAGCCTACCTGCTACTTGGACTAGAAAAGATGAGTGGTATAATTTTAAAAATATAAGTAAGGACATAAAAGTACTAATCAGCATTGATGAAAAATCATACCAAGGTGGTGAAAATGGCGAAAATCATCCAATGGCTTGGTACCATGCATTTGATGGGGGTCGTGTTTTTTATACTGAATTAGGTCATGTGGATGAATCTTATACCGATCCTATGTATTTAAAACATATTTTAGGAGGCATTCAATATGCCATGGGAGACAATACAGCCGATTACAGCAAAGCACATAGTGTTTATGCTCCTGATGAAAGCCATTTTAGTAAAACACAATTGGTAACAGGTACTTTTTTTGAACCCACCGAATTAACCATTTTGCCTAATTTAGACGTTTTGGTCGTGCAACGTCGTGGTGAAATTTATTTGTACAACAACCAATCTAAAAATATCAAACAAGCTGGTTTCCTAAATGTGTATTGGAAAACCAATGTGCCGGGTGTAAATGCAGAAGAAGGTTTATTGGGTGTGAAAGCCGATCCTGATTTTGCAAAAAATCATTACGTATATATTTTCTACAGCCCTGCAGACACATCAGTAAATAGATTGTCTCGTTTTACATTAGAAAATGATACAATTAAAAATAGTTCTGAAAAAATAGTTTTACAATTTTACGAGCAACGTGATATTTGTTGCCATACAGGTGGTTCTATTGCATTTGGTCCAGACAAATCTTTATTTGTTTCTACCGGTGACAACACTACTCCATTTGATGAACCCAAACAGAAATATGCAAGTCATGGTTATGCCCCTGTGGATGATCGCCCAGGTCATCTTCAATATGACGAACGTCGTGGCGCAGGCAATACCAACGATTTAAGAGGTAAAATTTTACGCATCAAAGTAAAGGCAGATGGTTCTTATGATATCCCTGAAGGAAATTTATTTCCAAAAGGAACCGCTAAAACGAGACCAGAAATTTATGTAATGGGAGACCGTAATCCATATAGAATTTCAGTAGATCAGAAAAATGGCTTCTTGTATTGGGGTGAAGTGGGCCCTGATGCGAATGAAGACAGCCTAGATACGCGTGGCCCTCGTGGTTATGATGAAGTAAACCAAGCACGCAAGGCTGGTTTCTTTGGATGGCCTTTCTTTATAGGCAATAACTATCCTTATCATTTATATGATTATGCCACTGGAAAAACTGGACCTACTACAGATCCTGCAAAACCTATTAATAATTCAAGAAACAATACTGGTTTAACCGAATTGCCTCCTGCACAACCTGCCTTTATTTGGTATCCTTATGGTGTTTCTACCATGGACTTCCCTTCTTTAGGTGCAGGTGGACGTACCGCAATGGCCGGTCCAGTATACTACAGCGATTTATATCCTAAAGAAACAAGATACCCTTCTTATTATGATGGTAAATTTTTCTTCTACGAATGGATGCGCGGATTTATTAAAGCAGTGAGCATGAAAGCCAATGGTGATTATGATAGAATGGAACCATTCATGGGTAATACTAAATTCCATTCAGCGATTGATATTGAAGTGGGTCCTGATGGCCGTTTTTATGCATTGGAATATGGAACTGGATGGTTCTCTAAAAATGCAGATGCCGGCTTGGTACGTATCGATTACAAATGATAAAAAATTAAGTCTTTCGTTATAAAAATATTTATATGAACAAACGACAATTTATTAAAGATGTTTTGTTGACCACCATGGCAGCCCCTTTGGGGCTTGCCGGGATGGCACAAAGTTTTAAACAAAAAGAAAATGTTCCTGCAAATGTTTTAGCCAAGGACGAAGATTTTTGGACTGGTATACGAAATCAATATTTATTAAAACCCGACTATATCAATTTAGAGAATGGCTATTATAATTTTTTACCACAACCCCTTCTTAATAAATTTATTGAACACATAAAAGAAGTGAACTTGCAAGGCTCTTATTATATGAGAACGGTTCAATTTGAAAATAAAAAGAACATTGCTGCAAGACTAGCGGGCATTGCAGGTTGCTTGCCCGAAGAATTAATTATTACACGCAACACGACAGAATCTCTAGACTTAGTCATTGGTGGTTTTGATTGGAAAGCAGGAGACGAAGCCATTATGGCCTTGCAAGACTATGGTGCTATGTTGGATATGTTTGAACAAATTAAAAACAGATACGGTGTGGTGAATGTAAAAGTATCTGTACCGAATCATCCAAAAAATGACGAGGAAATTGTAAATCTATATGCGAGTGCGATTACCTCTAAAACAAAAGTAATCTTGGTGAGTCATATGATTAATATCTCTGGTCAGGTTTTACCTATTCGTAAAATATGTGACATGGCCCATGTAAAAGGCGTTCAAGTAATTGTTGATGGCGCCCATGCTTTTGCACATGTGAAATTTCGCATAGATGAATTGAATTGCGATTACTATGCCGCAGCTTTACACAAATGGTTGAGCACGCCTCTTGGAGCAGGTATGTTATACGTTAAGAAAGAAAATGTCAAAAACTTATGGCCTATACTGGCCGATGGAGAGAAAGACATCAATAAAATCAATCGATTGAATCATATTGGCACACACCCTGTACATACCGATTTAACCATTAATGATTGTATAGATTATTACGAAATGATGGGCGCTGAGCGTAAGGAAGCCAGAATGTATTTTCTACAAAACTATTGGACAAGCAAAGTAAGAAACCTACCAAGAATTATGATCAATACCCCAGCAGAAGCCAGCAGAAGTTGTGGTATTGCCAATGTGGGTATTGAAGGTATTTTACCTGCCGATTTAGCCAAGCGCCTTTTATCCGAACACAAAATATTTACTGTTGCTATTGACTACGCCGATGTGCGCGGTTGCAGAATTACACCCAATTTATATACCACTACTAAAGAACTAGATATGTTTATAGTGGCACTTAAAACTTTATCAAATAATGCATAAGGATTTTTATAGAACTACAGAAGCTACTTCACTTTATAACCATATAGAACAATCCAGCACACTGGAAATTCTAAAAAATATAAATACAGAAGATCAAAAAGTAGCAATTGAAGTTGAAAAACAAATTCCACAAATACAATTATTGATTGATGCAGCTGCTGAAAAATTAATGAATGGAGGTCGCTTATTTTATATAGGCGCTGGCACCAGTGGTCGATTAGGCTTGGTTGACGCAAGCGAATGCCCTCCTACTTTTGGCGTTTCTCCCGACTTAGTAGTGGGTATTATCGCGGGTGGTCAAAAAGCGATGTTTCATGCTGTAGAGCATGCCGAAGATGATACAGCACAAGCTTGGTTAGATTTACAAGCGCATAAAATTAGTGCTTTAGATATGGTTGTTGGCATAGCGGCCAGTGGCACGACGCCCTATGTTATTGGAGGATTGCAAAAATGCAAAGAAGCTGGTATTAAAACTGGCAGTATTAGTTGTAATAAAAATAGTCCAGTTAGTGCTGCAGCCGATTTTCCAATTGAAGTGGTCGTAGGCCCAGAATTTTTAACAGGTAGCACTAGGATGAAAAGCGGGACAGCTCAAAAATTAGTATTAAATATGATCTCCACTACAGTGATGATTAAATTGGGCAGAATTAAAGATAATAAGATGGTGAATATGCAATTGACCAATCAAAAATTATTTGATAGAGCTGTCAAAATGATTATGGATGAATTGCAAATTTCAGATGAAACATTAGCTGCTCAACTTCTGAAAAAATATGGCTCTGTAAAAATTTCTACCGAAGCCTATTTGAAAGGCAATTATTAATTTGCTATAAAGGGAAACTTATTTTACCAAATGTAGTAGCCATTTTAGTGGCATTGCCCCCAGCTAATAAGGGTGTTCCAGCTACTGCCTCATTTGCCAACAAAGCAAATAAGATGGCTTCTTTTGCGTCTGGCATTATTCCAATCTCATTAGAAGATTGAATAGGTACATTAGGTAAAACTGCATGTAAATTTTCCATCAATACTGGATTGTGCATGCCACCCCCACTGATATAAATGGTATAATGGGTTGAGCTTGGAACAAATTTTTGAATGGCCTCAGCAATTGTTTCGGCAGTAAATCTATTAAGCGTTGCAATTAAATCGTTCGGTAATATTGTTTTACCCAAAGCAATTTGAGCGGCAACTATAAATTCTAGATTGAATAATTCTGGCCCTATGGTCTTTGGAAACTTGCTATTAAAAAAAGCATGATTTTTAAATACCATAAGCAATTCCTCATCCATTCGACCGGTTTTAGCAATATCACCATTTTGATCATAAGCTAAATCATTAAAGCACTTTCTAATGTAGGCATCCATCAAAGTATTGCCTGGCCCTGTATCGGTAGAAAAAACTTGATCAATAGAGCAAGCAGCAGGTAAATAAGTAAAATTAGCAATGCCTCCGATATTTAATAAGACTCTGTTTTCGGTTGGATGATGGCATAATAAATAATCTCCATACACAGCCAATGGCGCACCTTCGCCGCCTGCAGCAATATGCTTTTGTCTAAAATCACTAATGGTTATAATGCCCGTTGCCACAGAAAGATGATCTGCTTCTCCAATTTGTAAGGTAGCTGATCCAAATGCGTCATCTGGATGCAATGATTTTGGTGCATGATAAACAGTTTGACCATGACTTGCAATGAGATCAACGTCTTTAGAAACTATCTTCCATTGCGCTAATGCTTGATTGATGCAAGTAGCATGTTCCAATCCAATCCATGGATGCAGCATACACAATTGCGCTAAGGAAATGGTATCCTTAGAAAAAACAGTCAATAATTTATCTTTAAAATTGGCAGTATAGGGAACCGTCATAAACTGCTCTAAAACCACTTTAGTTTGCATGCCCGAACCAGAGATGGCACATAACGCAATGTCTAAACCATCCATCGAAGTGCCACTCATTAAACCAATGATGCGTCTAGTAGGCTTTTGAGCAATTTGATAAAGTTGACTGATATTGATATGCACAGTTTTGCTTGGTTGATTGAGCGCTTAAAGTTACTAAACCAAAGGCATACCTGGGGCATGGATTAACAGCAATCTGCCAATTTTCCACACCGCCCTAAACCCATTCAAATTCAAAGGCTTATAGTGTAACTTTACAACTTATAAATTTAGCTATGTTAAAAGTAGGCGTGTTTGGTGTGGGGCATTTGGGAAAATACCATCTTAACAATTGGAAAGAAATTCCAGGGGTGAGCTTAGTTGGATTCTTTGATCCAAACAACGACCATGCCAAAGAGGTAGAGAAAACCTATGGTCTTAAAAGATACATGGACGAAGAAAAATTAATTGCCGCCTGCGATATCATTGATGTTGTTACCCCTACCCATTTGCATTTTCCTGTTTGCGAAATGGCCATTAAAATGGGTAAGCATGTTTTTGTTGAAAAACCAATGGCCAATACCATTGAAGAAGGGCGTGCCATTGTAAATATGGTGAAAGAAGCCAATGTCAAATTACAAGTAGGTCATGTTGAAAGATTTAACCCAGCGTATACTGCTTTAAAAAATGCTTCATTGAATCCTTTATTTATTGAAGTACATCGTTTGGCTCAGTTTAACCCAAGAGGTACAGAAGTAAGTGTAATTTTTGATTTAATGATTCACGATATTGATATTATTTTAAGCATTGTCAAAAGCGATGTGAAAAATATTTACGCCAGTGGTGTTGCGGTATTGACCGATACGCCTGACATTGCCAACGTACGCATCGAATTCAACAATGGTTGTGTAGCTAATTTAACCAGCAGTAGAATTAGCATGAAAAAAATGCGCAAAATTAGATTGTTTCAAAAAGATGCTTATATCGGAATAGATTTTTTAGAAAAGAATACCGAAATTATAAAATTGAAGCTACCCGACGAAACAGATGCTTTCTCTTTTGATATAGAAACGCATCAGGGAACCAAAACCATTTCAATATCCAATCCGGTCATTGAGGAAGGCAATGCCATTAAAGCTGAATTAAGCAGCTTTGTGCATGCAATAGAAAACAATGAGACGCCTATTGTAAGTGAGATGGATGGTTTCTTAGCAATGGAAGTAGCGCATCAAATTTTAGAAAAAATAAGCAAGAGCAGTTCTATATTAAAAGATACATCAGATGCTTATCCAATGGCCGATCCCACGCCTTTAGAAGATTAAATTTTTCGATGACCAACTTTAAGCAAAACGCTTTGTCAAAATATAATTGGCAATGGCTAAATCTAAGGGTCTTGTAATTTTTATATTTTCATATTCTCCATCTACTAAATAAACTGGGACACCACTGGCTTCCACCACATTGGCTTCGTCTGTAAAGGAAGCTTGGTATTTTTGTTCAAAAGCTTTTAATAAGATATCAGATCTAAAAGTTTGGGGCGTTTGAATCAACATTACATTTTCCCTGTCTAACAATTGATGTTTTTCGCCTTGCATTAATCTAACTGTATCGGTAGCTGTAACGGCAGGTATGGCCGATCCTTTTTCAAATGCTTGTTGATAACATCTTTGAACCAAAGCTGGTGTTAATAAACATCTCACCGCATCATGCACAAAAACAATACTAGCTTTGGGCACTTTTCCTAGCCCATTTTTTACCGATTGAAAACGCGTATCTCCACCAGCTACATAACTAATTTTATTTTTGTATTTTCTTTTGCCAAGCACCTCCTCTCCTTGTTTTAAATAACCTTCGGGCAATACCACCACCAATTCAATATCTGCAAAGGCTGCTACAAATTGATCAATGGTATGCGTTAAAATAGATTTATTTTCGATTTCTAAAAACTGCTTAGGCACAACTGACCCCATTCTTTGACCTGTTCCGCCAGCTACAATGATGGCTACTTTTTTTAACTCCATGATACTTTATTAATACAAATTTGAAATCTTATTTACCCAATAATTTTACAACCTCAGCTTGAAGTGTTTGCTTGTCAATAGGTGCGGTACCCACCAATTCACAAACTAAGCCGCCAGCAATATTGGCTATTTCTGCTGCTAAATTCATATCCTTGGTTGCAGCATAAGTTAAAGAAGCAACCGCAATTACTGTATCACCCGCGCCACTCACGTCTGAAATATTTCTGATGTGTGTAGGAATTAATTTTTGTGCTTTATTGTTTGCATAATACACCCCATGTTCCGACAAAGTAATAAAGGAAATATCATGTCCTAAATTTTCTTGCAAAGCAGCATGCACTTGATTCAAATTGGCTAGGTCTACTTTAGGTACATGTAATTTCAAACCTTCTTTTACTTCTTTTAAATTAGGTTTAAAGATGGTACATCCCTTATAGGCTAAAAAGTTTTTTTGCTTTGGATCTACCGCAGTGGGTATGCCATGCGTTTTACAAAAATCAATTATGGTATGAATTACGCGTTCGGTTAAAACGCCTTTATTGTAATCTTCCAGGACAATTAATGCTGGCTTTTCTTTTTGTACAAATTCAATAAAATTGGCAATCAATTCATCTTCTTCTTTGGTTATGAGATCGTTGGTATGTTCATGGTCTAAACGCATCATTTGCTGATTGCGCCCCATAACACGAACTTTATTCGTTGTAACTCTAGTCTCACTGGTTTGAATAAAATGAGTATGAATGCCTTGGCTTTCTAAAAGGGCCTTTAATTCAATGCCTTCTGCATCTTTACCAATGATGGCAAATAAGGTGGTGGGTGCGCCCAAAGCCCTCAAATTTAAAGCGACATTGGCAGCACCTCCTACACGCACTTCTTTTTTTTGCAACGCTACCACAGGCACTGGTGCTTCTGGCGAAATACGATCCACATTGCCCCACCAATAGGTATCCAACATAATGTCTCCTACGACCCCTATTTTGGTCGTATTAAAATGTTCAAATAAAATATTGATTGCTACAGTATCCATGCTCCTATGCTGTTTTTTTATTGCGTAATGCGATATAGTACAAAGGTATACCCAATAAAGTAATTACCAAACCCCATAAAGAATACTTTGGTTCGGTATATACCAAGCCTACACAAAATACGGTGGCCATAATAATATAAATTGCTGGTAAAAATGGATAGCCAAATGCTTTATAGGGTCGGGCCATATTGGGCTCTTTCTTTCTCAAGATAAAAATTCCAATGATGGTTAAAACATAAAATATCACCACGATAAAAGAAACCATGGTCAACAAATCGCCATACTTCCCACTTAAGCATAATAAAGAAGCCACCAACGCTTGTATCCATAAACCATAAGCTGGTACTTCATTTTTATTTAGGGTACCTGTTTTCTTAAAAAACAAGCCGTCTTTAGCCATGGTATAATAAACCCTTGCGCCTGCTAATATTAATCCATTGTTACAACCAAAAGTAGATATCATTATCATCACTGCGATTACAATGGTTCCTATATTTCCTAAAACTGCATTGGCAGCTGTAATGGCTACACGGTCATTTTCGGCAAAAGCAATGGCTTGCAATGGAAGTGCATGCAGGTACATTAAATTGGCACTGATATAAATTAAAGTAACAATACTGGTACCTAAGAATAAACTTAAACCAATATTTCTTTGTGGGTTTTTAATTTCTCCAGCAATAAAAGTAACATTGTTCCAGGAATCACTACTAAATATAGAACCTACCATGGCAGCGGCCATAGCCCCTATCAATGTAGTTCCTCCTATGGGCAACCAACTATGGGTCACTGTACCATCTGTTCCAGTAGTGCTCACCGCTTGTTTGGCATCAAATGCATTGATCCAGTTTTCATGCCAAAAACTATGTTTGGTAAATAAGAACCCAACTATAATTAATCCAAACAAAGAAATAAGCTTTGTAAAAGTAAATGTGTTTTGTATAATTTTACTTTCTTTTACCCCTCGCGTATTGGTATACGTAAGAAATACGATTAATGCAATGGCCAGCACTTGGGCTGCGGATATTTTTATAAATCCTAAGTCGGCTAAAATATTATTTTCACTTACTGCAGGAATTAAGTAGGCAGTAAATCTACTAAACGCCACCGCTACGGCTGCAATCGTAGCAGTTTGAATCACCGAAAAGAAACTCCATCCAAATAAAAATCCAACTAATGGATTGTAGGCTTTTTGTAAATACACATATTGCCCACCTGCTTTAGGATACATGGCACTCAATTCACCATAACTAACTGCTGCAGTGATGGTCATAAATCCTGTAATGATCCATGCGGCAATTAACCAACCCGAACTTCCCACATATCTTGTGATAGAAGAGCTTACAATAAATATCCCTGAACCAATCATACCTCCAGCAACAATCATGGTAGCGTCTAAAGCAGACAACCTTGGTTTAAATTCGGTGGTTTCGGTGTTTGACATAAGTGTACTATTTATTAAAAAATATGTTTTAAAATAAAAATCCTTTCCAATAATTTGAAAAGGATTTTTTACCTCATTAATTTTTGGGTTTATATTCTGAATTTAACCCCTTTACTATGTCTGAGGTTATGTCATAAGCAGTATCCTTATAATACATCAAATCGGCATTGCTTGAGAAAATATAATTAAAGGTTTTGGCTTTATTGTATTTCTCTAAATACTGCTCTATTTTCTTTTTAACTTCTTGCAAGCGTTTAAAACTTTCTTCTTGCAACTCTTGTGAAAGTTGTTGCTCTTTGCTGGTATAATTTTTTTCTAAGGCAGCTAACTCTTGTTGACGACCTGTGATTTCTGCTTGTGTAAAGCTTTGACCATTTTTTTGTAAATCTTGATACTTGGCAGCAAAAGTATTCTTTAAAGCAGTTAGTTGTTTTCCATTTTCCATATCTTTTACTTGCAATGCCGATTTTACTTCTTTAAAAAATTCGTAATTATTTTGAATGGAATCAATTTCAAAGTAAGCCACTTTTGTACCAGTGCCATTCGCAGCTGATGCTTTAATGGCGGGACTGCTATTGTTAAAATGCAATACATATAAAATGATGATGGCAACTGCCATGACTCCATTAAGGATCCAAGAAGGTGATTTCATTTGAAATTTTAATTTAAAATAATTGCAAAGGAAATACCTTCCCTTACCCTATAAAAATAGGGAAAATAATAAACCTAGCTGCCAAAATAGGCATAAAAAAAGCAGGAAAAGTGCCCCTTTCCTGCTTTTTAACGATTCATAGGTTTTATTATTCGTCGTCGTCGAAGCTCATTGCTTCGCGTGTAGTGGCCAATACTTCATATTCTTCTTTACTACCAACGATTAATTTTTCAAATTCTTTTTGACCCGTACCTGCAGGGATTAAATGACCTGTAATAACGTTCTCTTTCAATCCTAACATCAAGTCCACCTTGCCTTGAATAGCAGCTTGGCTTAACACTTTAGTTGTTTCTTGGAACGATGCTGCAGAAATCCAGCTTTGTACGCCTAATGATGCTTTAGTAATACCTAATAATACTGGACGAGCTGTAGCAGGTTTTGCATCACGCACTTCTACTACTTTTTTATCTGAACGTCTTAAAATAGAATTTTCTTCTCTTAATTCACGAACAGTTACAATTTGTCCAGCTTTTAATTTAGCACTTTCGCCAGCATCGGTTACTACTTTCTTATCGTAGATACGATCGTTCTCTTCGATAAAGTCGAAGCGATCTTCTAAATCCTCCTCTAAGAATTTGGTATCTCCTGCATCAACGATTTCCACTTTCTTCATCATTTGACGAACAATTACTTCAATGTGTTTATCGTTAATTTTCACCCCTTGTAAACGATATACTTCTTGAATTTCATTCACCACATATTCTTGAACTGCATAAGGACCTCTGATAGATAAAATATCTGCTGGTGCAATTTGACCGTCAGACAATGGAGCACCCGCTTTTACGAAGTCGCTGTCTTGTACTAGAATTTGACGAGTCAAAGGAACTAAGTATTTCTTCACCATACCATCCTTAGATTCTACAATAATTTCTCTGTTACCACGCTTGATATTACCAAATGCAACAATACCATCAATCTCACAAACAATCGCAGGATTACCTGGATTACGTGCTTCAAACAATTCAGTTACACGAGGTAAACCTCCAGTGATATCTCTTAATTTTCCTAATACTCTTGGAATTTTAACCAACACATGACCAGATTTCACTTCCACCCCTTCTTCAATAACGATGTGTGAGCCTACTGGTAAGTTGTAGTTTTTATTATCCTTAGATCCTTCCAAGATTATGGTAGGAATTTTTGTTTTATCCTTAGATTCAATAACCACTTTTTCACGGTGACCAGTTTGCTCATCCGCTTCATCACGGTAAGTAAATCCTTCTAAGATATTTTCAAATTTAATTTTACCATTTTGTTCTGCAACCACCACATTGTTAAATGGATCCCAAGTACAAATCACATCCCCTTTTTTCACTTGAGCACCATCTTTTACGGCTAATAAAGCGCCATATGGAACGTTGTTGGTAATCATTAAGCGATCGTTTTTAACGTCCATAATTCTTACTTCACCGGTACGTCCAATAACTACTTTTACTTTATTGCCTTCGTTGTTAATTGTATCTACAGTTCTTAATCCATCAAATTGAATCGTGCCATCAAACTTCGCGTTTAAGCTAGATTCAACAGAAGATGATCCTGCCACACCACCTACGTGGAAAGTACGCAATGTTAACTGAGTACCTGGTTCACCAATTGATTGTGCTGCAATGATACCCACTGCATCTCCTTTTTGTGTAACATATCCAGTGGCTAAGTTTCTTCCATAACAGCTTACACAAACACCACGCTTACATTCGCAAGTTAATACAGATCGAATTTCAACTGTTTCTATACCCGCATCTTCGATTGCACGTGCTACATCAATCATAATTTCTTCACCCGCTGCTACCATTAATTCATTGGTTAACGGATTGAATACATCATGTAATGAAGTACGACCTTCAATTCTATCAGCCAATGGCTCTATAATATCTTCGTTGTCTTTTAAAGCACTTGTTGCAATTCCACGTAAAGTGCCACAATCTTCTTCAGAGATGACCACGTCTTGGGAAACGTCTACCAAACGACGCGTTAAATAACCCGCATCCGCAGTTTTCAACGCTGTATCTGCCAAACCTTTACGTGCTCCGTGTGTTGAGATAAAGTAATCCAATACGTTCAATCCACCTTTAAAGTTAGACAAGATTGGATTTTCAATTACCTCAGATCCTGTGCTACCACTCTTACGAGGTTTAGCCATCAATCCACGAATACCGACTAATTGTTTAACCTGTGTTTTGCTACCTCTTGCTCCAGAATCCAACATCATGTATACAGAGTTAAATCCTTGTTTGTCAATGGCCATTTCACGAATCAATGTTTCAGTGATACGCGTATCGACACGGCTCCAGATATCAATAACTTGGTTGTAACGCTCGTTATTGGTAATTAAACCCATATTGTAGTTTTCCCAAACTTCTTCTACTTCCACTTTTGCACCCTCTAATAAAGCGTGTCTTGTTTCAGGAACTACTAAATCATTTACGTTAAATGACAATCCACCACGGAAGGCCATTCTAAATCCTAATGTTTTAATTTCATCCAAGAATTTAGCAGTTGTAGGAACATCAGTGATTTTAATAATGTCACCAATAATTTCTCTTAAGCTTTTCTTAGTTAACAATTGATTTACAAATCCTACTGGCTTTGGTGTGTGTTGATTAAACAGTACACGACCTACAGTAGTTTCAATTAATTTATTCACCAGTACACCGTTTTCACGGATATTGGTCTTCACTCTAATATTTGCATGTAAATCAATTTTGTCTTCGTTGTAAGCAATGATCACCTCGTCTAAATTATAGAACGCTTTGCCCTCACCTCTTACTACTAAATCTCCCATTGACTTCTTACCCTTTGTAATGTAATACAAACCCAATACCATGTCCTGAGAAGGAAGGGTAATTGGTGTTCCATTTTGTGGGTTCAAAATATTATGAGAGGACAACATTAATAATTGTGCTTCCAAAATAGCCGCATGGCTTAATGGAACGTGCACCGCCATTTGGTCACCATCAAAATCCGCGTTAAACGAAGAGGTAACCAATGGGTGTAATTGAATGGCTTTACCTTCTACCAATTTAGGTTGGAAAGCTTGTATAGATAAACGGTGCAATGTTGGGGCACGGTTTAACATTACTGGATGTCCTTTCAATATATTTTCTAAGATATCCCAAATAATCGCTTCTTTTTTATCTACTAATTTCTTAGCCGACTTCACGGTTTTTACGATACCTCTTTCAATTAATTTACGAATGATAAATGGCTTAAATAATTCAGCCGACATATCTTTTGGTAATCCGCACTCATGCATTTTTAATTCTGGTCCTACCACAATTACAGAACGTCCAGAATAATCCACACGCTTTCCTAATAAGTTTTGACGGAAACGACCTTGCTTACCTTTTAATACATCCGATAAAGATTTCAATGCACGTCCACCCTCTGCTTTAACAGCATTAGATTTACGAGAGTTATCAAATAAGGAGTCGATGGCCTCTTGCAACATACGTTTTTCATTACGTAAGATTACTTCTGGCGCTTTAATTTCCAACAAACGCTTTAAACGGTTGTTACGAATAATTACACGACGGTATAAATCGTTCAAATCAGAACTTGCAAAACGGCCACCATCCAATGGAACCAATGGACGTAACTCTGGCGGAATAACAGGAATGTATTTCATGACCATCCATTCTGGACGGTTAGTGATATGTGTTTGTGCTTCACGGAAAGATTCTACAACGCTCAAACGCTTTAAGGCATCTGCTTTACGTTGTTGAGAAGTTTCATTGGCTGCTGCATTACGCAAAGAGAAACTTAATTCATCCAAATCTAATAAACCTAACAAATCGTGTACCGCATCGGCACCCATTTTAGCAACGAATTTTTGAGGATCGTCGTCGGGTAAGTATTGGTTTTCTTTTGGTAAAGTATCTAATAAATCTAAGTACTCCTCTTCGGTTAATAAATCGGCTACTTTAAATTCACTTTTAATACCTGGTTGAATCACCACATAACGCTCATAATAAATAATGGTTTCTAATTTCTTAGAACTCATTCCTAATAAGTATCCTATTTTGTTAGGCAATGATTTAAAATACCAAATGTGTACGACAGGTACCACTAATTTAATGTGGCCCATACGCTCACGACGTACTTTTTTCTCCGTTACTTCTACACCACATCTGTCACAAACAATACCCTTGTAACGGATACGCTTGTATTTTCCACAAGCACACTCGTAATCCTTTACTGGACCAAAGATACGCTCACAGAAAAGTCCATCACGCTCGGGTTTATAAGTACGATAGTTGATGGTTTCAGGTTTCAACACTTCTCCAAAACTTCTTTCCAAAATATTGTCTGGGGATGCCAAACTAATAGTGATTTGCGAAAAAGCC
>Ga0194047_10000344_pt1 | contig 31538 bp, 50 predicted proteins | sample JunL225m_MetaG_2_FD_160070 | JGI IMG/M metagenome (GOLD analysis project Ga0194047, IMG submission 160070) | Anoxic zone freshwater microbial communities from boreal shield lake in IISD Experimental Lakes Area, Ontario, Canada - Jun2016-L221-5m | ecosystem: Environmental > Aquatic > Freshwater... | reverse complement strand
ATTATGCTGTGTTTGTAACCAGTATGGGTGAAGCTATTGTATATAACGGTACAGACCCTAATACAGCAGCTACTTGGGCATTAAAAGGCGTATGGCAATTAGGTCAAACCTTTAACCGTAGATGCTTTTTTAAATGGGCTGGTGACCTTCTTTTGCTAACTCAAGACGGTTTAGTACCATTGGCTTCAGCTTTGCAATCAAGCCGCTTAGACCCAAGAATTAACTTAACAGACAAGATTTATTACCCTATTAGCGTTGCAGCAACTAACTATTATGCTAATTTTGGCTGGCAAATCAACTATTTTGCCTCTGAAAATATGCTGATATTAAACATTCCCATTACTAACGGAATGGAACAATATGTAATGCACACCATTACAAAGTCATGGGCTAGGTTTACAGGTATTCAAGCCTATGCATGGGAAGTTTCAGGCAATTCTGATATGCACTTTGGTGGTGATGGCTATGTAGGCGCTTTTTATAGTGATATGTCAGACGATGGTGGAAATATTACTGCAACTGCACAACAAGCATATAGCTATTTTGATAGTCCTGGTCAGTTAAAACGATTTACTATGGTTAGACCTATTCTACAGTCTACAGGTGGAATACCAGCCGTTTTATGCGGTATTAGCGTGGATTTTGACACTCAATCTCAATTAGGTGCGGTTTCTTTTAACCCTAGCACTCAAGCAGATGGTATTTGGGACACCGCTAAATGGGATAACAATAACTGGGCTGGCGGTTTAATTACTACCAAAATTTGGCAAGGTGTTACTGGAATTGGGTACACAGGTTCAGTCAATTTAAACGCAGCAAGTCGTAACATTGAATTACATTGGGCTAGTACAGACTATGTTATGGAAAAAGGTGGCGTAGTATGATATATAATCATATTTGCCGACTCCTTGGTGTTAAAGAAAATACTTTCATTTGGAGTAAATAATGTCTCTTCCTTTACAAAAATTAGATTCTACTGGCAACCCCTATTTAGATGCAGCGCAACAAACAACGGCTGGCAATGTGCAACAAGCACAAGCTGCTACTGCTGCTAATCGAATAAATCAAAATACTCCTTATGCCAATTTAAGTTACACGCAATCTACTGATGCTAATGGAAACCCTGTATGGACTGCTAATCAGTCTTTAAATGGTCAATTAGGTGGTGCGTTAAATAATATTCAACAAAATGTAGCAAATAATTCTGCAAATCCATTTAGTGCTAGTCCTTACCAAGCTGGTCAAGTAGGACAAGGGCCACAATTTAATCAAATTGGCAATGCTCAACAAGCTCAAGGCGCAGGACAAGCACAACAAGCCTATGGTATTGGAGCAGGACAACAAGCTCAAGGAATGGGAAATGCAGCACAATTAGGACAAGTTGGGCAAGGGCCACAATTTGCTGGAATTGGTAATGCTGGAAATTTGCAAACTGGCGTTGCTGGAACAGGTATGCAAGGATGGGATGCTGCAACCAATTTGTTAATGAGCCGTTTAAGTCCACAAATGGCGCAGGACAAAGAATCACAAAATGCTGCTTTAGCTAACCAAGGTATTGTGCCTGGCACTCAAGCCTATAACAACGCTATGCGTACCTTTAACCAAGGTCAAAACGATTTAGTAACTCAAGCTCAATTACAAGGTTCTCAAGTTCAAAACCAAATGTTTAATCAAAATTTGGCTGCTGGACAATTTGGTAATCAAGCTGTTACACAACAAAATAGCAACCAATTAGCTAATCTTGGTTTTAATAATCAATTAGGTCAGCAAGGTTATCAAAATCAGTTAGCTGGAACGCAAGCTAATAATGCAGCTTTGACTCAACAAAATAGCAATCAATTAGCTAATTTAGGACTAAGTAATTCTGCTATTGCTCAAAATTTTGGTCAAGGTTTGCAATCACAACAGTTACAAAATCAAGCTGCACAACAAAATTATACTAATCAGTTGGCTGGTACACAACTTGGAAACCAAGCTGCACAGCAAAATTATACAAATCAGTTAGCTGGGCTTGGATTTAATAACGCCACAGGACAACAAGGTTTTTCCAATCAATTAGCTGGTACTCAAGCCAATAACGCTGCACAAGCTCAAAACTTTACGCAAAATTATAATGCTTATAACAGTCCATTACAGCAATTAGGTGCTTTCCAAAGTGGTACACAACCTGGTTATGTAAACCCTTACACACAAGCAACGGTAGCTGGCCCTGATTATTTAGGTGCTTACTCTACTCAAAATGCTCAAGCTATTGCAGCGCAAAATGCCGCCAATGCAAAAACAGCTAATACACAATCAGGTCTATATGGACTAGGTGGCGCTGCTTTGTTAGGTAGTGGTGGTTTAACTAATTTATTAGGAACAGCAGGAACTGCGGCAAATGCAGGAACAGGTCTTTTAGGTCTTGGAAGTGCTTTAACTGGTGCTGCTGGTGGCATAAATAACTGGTGGAATAATTTAAATTTTGGTAGTAGTGGTGGTGCAGGACTTACTAATGGTGGTGTTACAGGCAACGCTTATGATGCTTTTGGTAATTTAACTGGTACTGGTAATGCTGCACCTGCTGCTACTGATTGGGCAAGCGCATTTGGTGGAACAACTGGTATTGGCGGTTAAATAAATCATGGGATTATTTTCTGACCTTGCTAGTAGACCTGACCAACCTGTTCAGGATGTGTCTAATGCGCCTATGACGCAAGAACAATTTGTTCAACAAAATCCTAATTCATCAAATCCTGAATATGATTATATGTTGTATCAAATGCAGCAACAAAATGATGCCAAAGCACAAGCAGATGCTCAATTACAACAAACTGACCCCAAGGCTTATAACGCTCAAAAAGCGCAATCATTAGCAGATGATTTATTTACTTCATTTACAAATAATGGTCATGGATTTGGTGGCACATCTACCAATGAAGCCGAAAATACAGTAGCACTTGACGCTTTCAAACAAATAGACCCTAATGCTTATTACAACGCACAGTTAAGCCTTGATTTAAGAAAAGCAGGTTGGGATGCAGGTCAAGGTAAAACTAATGCTGATACCAATGCAAGAATACAAAGCAATATGCAAGATGCTTTAAAGGCTGGTTTTGACCCAAATCAAATTCAAAATTTAGTTGCCAATAATTATGCAAATACAGCACAATGGCACGCTACTAATATAGCCCAAAGACAAGGTCAAGGTGCTACTTTAGGCGGTATAGAGAAAGTAGCTCCTGCTTTTGCTGCAATGATTACTGCTGGTGCTTTAGCTCCTGCTGCTGCTGCTTTAGAGGCTGGTACTGTTGCTGGAGAAACTGCTCTTGGCGCTACTGGTGCTGGCAGCATAGATGCTTACATGGCTGGCGCAGGATTAGATGCTGGTTCATTTGGCGGTTCTGCTTTTACTGTGCCTGAATTGGCTAGTTCTAGTTTAAATGCTAGTTCGTATCCTGGTGCTGATGCAATATTAAATGCACCTGATGTACAAATTTCTAGTTTTGGTACTGGTATGCCTTCAGGAGCTTCAGGTGGAATAACAGCGCCTTTAGAAGGTTCTGGAGCAGTTCCTGGTGCTGGTGCTACAACATTAGGCGAAGGCGGTTTAACAGGCGCTTTACCAGCTAATGTAATGGTTGGTGATGGCACATTAGGTACAACTATTGGTGCTACTTATGCTTCTTCTGCACCTGGTCAATTTGCTTTAGATGCTTCAGGTGCTGCAATTCCAGCAAGTTCTGTAGGTATTGGTGGATTTGCTCCTTCTACTGGATTATCACTTGCAGACATTTTAAAAACAGCAAATCAAGTAAAACAAGGTATTAGTACAGCAAGCACTTTAGCTAAATTATTGGGTGGTAGTGCTGCTGGTAGTGCAACTGGTGGAGCTAAAACTGGTGGAACAACAACTGGTACAGGTGGATTAAGTCCACAAGATTTAGCAAAGTATTTAGGCAGTATAGCTCCTGCACAAGCTGGTGCAGTACCCTATCAAATTAAAATGAACCAAAACCCATTTACATTTAATACTCCAGGTCAAACACAAGCTACTAAAGGTATGTACGATGTTTCTGGCATAAACCCAATGGCAAACGCATTAAGGACAGCATAATGGCACTAACTCCTGAACAAGAAGCACTTGACTACAATCCTGAATTACAGGGTTTAAGTCGTGAACGCAAATTAGCTGAATTGCTAATGGCTAAAGGTATGCAACAACCACAAGGTCAAATGATTAGTGGTCATTATGTTGCTCCTAGCTGGACTCAGCAATTAAACCCTATGGCTAATGTATTGGCAGGAGAAGCTATTAGTGGTCGTGCAGATACTAAGCAAGCTGAATTGGCTGCTGCTTTGCGTGGAGATATTCAAACTTATTCAGAATTGTTAAAAACTGACCCTGCTAAAGCTATTCAATTTGGACTTAAATCACAAAACCCAACAATAAAAGCATTGGTTGCAGAAGATTTAAAAACACAAAAATATGGCGAAGGCGAAATTGGTCAGCGCAGAAATATTGCTACAGGTCAAATGGAAACTATTGGTCAAGGCGGCACTAAATATCATGCCCCAATTAGCATTGACACAGGCAATTCAACCATTTTGCTAGACCCTGTTACTAAACAAAAAATTGCCGAATACCCTAAAGCACATCAACCTGTAGCAGGCCAAGTAGTTGAAACCGCCAATGGCCCTATGCTAGTAAATACTCGTACAGGTCAAGCACAACCAGTTATGGCTGGTGGACAACCATTACCAGCAACATTGGACACAAAGCAAAAAAATGAAGTTTCTAGCATAAATCAACAACGCTCAGTTATAGAAGGCGCTTTAAAAGCAGTTAAAGAAACGCCAAATGCGTTTAGTTTAGGTCGTGGCATTGCAGGTAATATGCCATTAGGTGAAACCCTTGCTGGTAGAACTCAATCTGCTGACCAAACTGCTGCTCGTTCTTATGTATACAATGTGGTGTCAAAAGTTATTAATGAAAGAGCAGGTGCTGCTCAAAGTAAACAAGAATTGCAACGCTTAAGTTCATTCTTGCCTTCTGAATATGACAATGCAAAAACTATTGAAGATAAACTAAATGGGTTTAAAGGCTATTTGTCTGATTTAGAAAAAGGTGCTAGAGCGCCTGTAAGTGGTCAAATGCCACAAATGCCGCAAACTTCACAAGTACCACAAGCACCTAAAAAAGTGGTTAATTTTAACGATTTGCCATAAGGAATAGACATGGATGTATTAATGCCAGATGGCACTCTTGTACAAAATGTTCCTGAAGGTACAACAAAAGCGCAATTAGAAGCTAAATTAGGAGTTTCTCAAGCCCCTACACCTGCTTCTAGTGGTCAGTTTGGTGAAAATGCTGGTGGTGCTGCTTTTGGTCGCCCCATTAATCGTGGTCAATTAAATATTCAAGCGCAACCACGCCCATTAGAGTCAGCTATGGCTGGTCTTACAAAGTCTATGGTTGATGTGCCTATAGGTGCTGCTCAATTAGCTACTGGTGGTAATGTAGGCGGTCAAACTGCACAAAGTATGGCAGAACAAGCTAAACCTTATCAAGAAGCTAATCCAATGTCTTATTTAGGTGGTCAAGTTGCTGGTGCTATAGCTCCTGCGGCTGGTATTGCTAAAGGCATTGGTATGATTCCTAGCTTTGCCAAAGCAGCGCCTGTTTTACAAACAATGGGTGGTGCTGTAGCGCAAAGCGCATTAATGCCTGAAGAAACAGGCAAAACAGGTAGTCAGTTTTATGGACAAAAAATACAAGAAGCACCTATAAATGCAGCATTAGGTGCTGTACCTGCTGGTGTTGTAGCAGGAGGAAAAGGGCTTGCTTCTTTATTAAGAAAAGAAGTTGGCATGGCTACTGGTGCTGGAGAAGAAGCATTAAGCCAGGCATATAAAGCTGGCAAAACAAACAATCAAGCATTTGTTGAAAATATGCGCGGTTTAGCACCAATGGAAGATGTTTTAAACCAAGCCAAAGGCGCTCTTTCTAACATGAAACAAGACATTTCCAAAGAATATAAATTGGGAATGATGGATGTTGGTACAGATAAGTCTGTATTAAGTTTTCAAGGGATTGATAAAGCTATTAGTGAAGCTAAAGACATTGCTTCTTATAAGGGTCAAAACATTAACCCTAAAGCTGGTCAAGCATTGCAAGAAATTCGCTCAACTGTGGATGAATGGAAAAACTTACCTGCTAAAGAGTTTCATACCCCAGAAGGTATGGATGCTTTAAAACAAAAAGTAGGCGCTATTCTTGAAACAATCCCTTTTGAATCAGGAAAAGCTCGCACTATTGCACAAAATATTTACCATTCCATTAAAAATGAAATAGCTGACCAAGCCCCTAAATACAATGAAGTAATGAAAGGCTATTCAGAAGGTCAAGATTTAGTTAAAGAAATTAGTCGTTCTTTAAGTTTAGGCGATAAGGCTTCTGTAGCTACTGGTTTGAATAAACTTCAGTCTTTAATGCGAAACAATGTAAATACCAATTATGGTTATCGCCAAGAATTAGCTAATAAATTAATGCAATCAAGTGGTGGTGATTTAATGCCAGCAATTGCTGGACAGGCATTAAGTGCCAAAACACCAAGAGGATTGGTTGGTCAAGGGTTGGATGTAAGCGCATTGTTAGGAACAGCATTAACAGGTGGAGCACACATTCCTGCCACATTAGCAACAATGGCCACTACAAGTCCTCGTTTAATGGGCGAAACTGCCTATAAAGCAGGGCAAATTGCCGCAAAAGCACCTAAAATGACAGATGAACAAAAAAGATTAGCCGAATTATTAATGATTCGTGGCGCACAAGGAGCAACAAATGAGTAGAAATGGTAGCGTTAATGAGTACGATTATATTGTCTAATTCTATGACAAGTACGACAACGCCTCCATCCTTTGTAAATATGGGTATTTGCTTCGGTAAATTCATGCCCAGCCTTGCAATGGGTCATAACTTGTTTTTTTGCGCCACTAGCTTTACCGCCAAGCGCAAGACCTTCTTTATAAACTTTGCGAGTTTTGTCTACAAGCTCATTAAAAGTTTTTGCAGTTTTGGCTCTATTTTCTATAGTGTCATATTTAAACCCATATTTTTCAGCAATCTCACAAATAAGATAGCTAACACCTTCAATGTTTATATGTTTAGTAACTCTGCGATTTCTTTGTTGTTCTTTTTTAGTAGACCATTTGCAATTTTGTGGCGTGTAATCACCATTGTTATTAATTCTGTCAATAGAATTGCCTGCTGGTCTTTCACCCATATCTTTAACAAATTGGTTAAAATTGTTTATCCATTGGTCACAAATTTTTATTCCTCTTTTTCCGTAATTTGCGTAATGTGGATTATTTGGATTAAGACATCTTGCCTTCATTCCTTGCCAAACTTGGTAAAGAGGATGTTGGTTTTTAAATGGCATAGTAATCTCCTTTTTAGAGATTATAGCATTAAATCGTAAAGGAAAGCAACCATGTCCCGAAATGGCTCAGGCGTATACAATCTTCCTGCTGGCAATCCAGTAGTAACTGGCACAACTATTACAAGTAGCTGGGCTAATACAACCATGCAAAATATTGCTGATGGTCTAACTCAGTCAGTAGCAGCAGATGGTCAAACTCCTATGTCAGGGGCATTGAATATGGCAACAAACGACATTAATAATGTTGGTACACTAACAGCCTTAACAGGCATCTTTGGCGGAACATACTAATCATGGCACAGACAGGCTACACTCCAATTTCGATTTACTACAGTTCTACTGCTAGTAATACTCCTACGGCTGGTAACTTAGTTGCTGGCGAATTAGCTATAAACACCAACGATGGAAAGTTGTACTACAAAGATTCCGCAGGAGTGGTGCAAACTATTGCTTCTAAATCAAGTTCTGCTGGTGTATTTACATCCGTTACTGATTCAGGATTAACAAGTGGTCGTGTAACTTATGCTGGTACAGGCGGATTATTACAAGATAATGCTAATTTAACTTTTAATGGAAGCAGTCTTGGAGTTCAAACTGTAAATGTAAATTCCCAACTTAATGCTGCTGGAAGTGCTACTGTAGCTTGTAGTAATTCAGATAATACTAATCAAACATATATTCAAAATACTGGTGCTACAGGTGCAAATGGTGCAAATCTATTATTTATACAAACTAATAGAGGCGAAGTAATGAGAATTAATAGTGCTGGCAGTTTAGGCATTGGTGTTACTGCTCCAAATACTTTGCTTTCTGTATTAACTTCAGCAGTTCAAAACACAATATCTCCTTTAATTACGGCTCAAAGCTCAACCACTACTTATGCTGGTATGTATACCATTCGTGATGGTGCTGGTGACCAGCGTGGTTTAATTTTTCAAAACTTTACAGCCAATGTTGGATTAACGGAAAAAATGCGTATTGACTCTAGTGGCATAGTTACTATGTCTGCTTATGGTGCTGGTGCAGCAACTTTTTCTTCTGCTGGTGTAATTAGCTCTGTATCTGATGAAACATGGAAAATTAAAGATGGAACTCCTGTTAATCCTGAAGCAATGTTGCAAAAATTAGAAGCTGGATATTGGTTTTACAATAAAGAAAAAGCACCTATTTTTGGAAAAGAAAGACAATTAGGTTTTTATGCACAAAATGTGCATGAAGCTATTGGTGAAGAAGCCGCACCAACACCTGAAAAAGGAAAGCCTTGGGGTTACCATGATAGGTCAGTATTAGCTATAACTGTAATGTCTTTAAAAAATGCTTTACTTACTATTGAAGAATTAAAACAAAAAATAATAGCATTGGAGAACAAATGAACTTTACTTGGAATGTAATACAAATGGACAGACTTACTTCTGATGGCTTTGTAGTCACAGTACATTACACAGTAAACGCTGTGGATGGTGACTATAACGCCTCAACTTACGGAACTGTAGGCTACATTCAAGAAACTAAAGAATACATCCCTTACGCTGATTTAACGCAAGAACAAGTTATTGGCTGGGTACAAAATTCATTAGGCAAAGACACAGTAGAAGCTAGTCTGACTGCCAATATTGAAGCACAAAAGAACCCTGTACAAGAAACAGGACTACCTTGGGCAACTGCGTAATATCCTGCGCTTTCAGGATTATTTTGAAGAAATAACATGGAAAACATAAAGAAAAACCAAGTTACTATTGACGATGTAAGTTACGAGTTCGAAAATATGACTACTGAACAGCAAGCTATGGTTAATCATTTAATTGACCTAGACCGCAAAATTGGTAGTTCACAGTTCAACATTGAACAGTTACAAGTCGGCAAACAAGCATTTCTGACTATGCTTAAAGAATCACTTGCTAAAGTAGAGGTGATTCAATGAACTTTACATTCACATGGATATTAGACAAATTTGGCTTTCAACCTAAGATTGAAACCTTTGATTTTCCTGTTTCTAAAGCCAAAAAAGTTGCCGCAAAGAAAACAGTTAAAAAAGCCACTACACGACTTAAAAAGTGATTAAGCCATGAACGACCTAGACAAAGATGTTGTAAAAGAAGCTATTAAAGAATGGTTAAATGAGAAAGTCACCCAGTTTGGATGGTTTTCTTTAAAGACTATTGGCTATGCTTTTGTGGCATTAATAGGTTATGCATGGATTTCAACACATGGATTTCAGTTGCCAAAATGAAACCAATAATGCGTAGTAAAACAATGTGGTTTTCTTTTTTATTAGTTATATTTGGTTCTTTATTTGAAAATTTTTCCTATGTTCAAAATATTATTGACCCTAGATACTATGGTGTGTCTTTTGTTGTTATCGGCATTATTTGCGCTGTACTCCGCTTTATAACAACTCAGCCATTAGGTGAGAAATGATTGATTATGCTAAGTTGGCAATTATTGGCGTTGTTTTATCTATTGCTTTCGGTTCTGGGTGGTGGATGGGTTATTCACGATATATTGAATACAAGAAGTCAGTTGAAGTTGCCGCCAAAACACAAGAAGCAAAAGTTGAATCCATTCGGTCACAGCAGGAACTCGTAACTAAAGGAATACAAAATGAATATGATGCGAAACTTGCTTTGTTGCGCCAGTATTACGCTAATGGGGTGCGCCAGCCCAATACCAGCAGCGTGTCCAACCTTTCCAACACCACCAAGCTCTTTGATGCAAATACCGCCTACTCAGAACTTATTGGACAATGCGCTCAAACCACGCAGCAATTAGTTAGTTTACAAGAGTGGACTAAGGAACAATTAGGGCTTAAATGACAGGTAACTTTAAAGAGTGTTTAGCGTTAGTATTAAAGTCTGAAGGTGGTTGGGTAAATAATCCAAACGACCAAGGTGGTGAAACAAATTTAGGCGTTACTAAGCGTGTTTGGGAAGAATGGGTAGGTCATCCTGTTGAAACCATGAAAAACCTTACAGAAGCTGAAGTAGCACCCTTATATGAACAGAAATATTGGAGGCCTTGCTATGGAGAAGTTTTACCTAGGGGACTCGATTTTGTTGTATTTTCCATGGGAGTTAATGCAGGGCCAGGCAGAAGCGTTAAATTGCTTCAGTCCGCTATTGGATGCGTACCTGACGGAATTATCGGCCCAAAGACAAGAGAGCTTATTCTCGCCAGTAATAGTGCAACTCTTATCGCTCAATTCTCAGAAGCTCGCAGGGACTACTACCGTTCACTAAAGACATTTCCTATTTTTGGCAAAGGGTGGCTTAGCCGTGTAGCTACTGAAGAAACTGAGTCTTTAAATATGGCTAAGAACGGTTAAATACAAACACAATTAAGGTTAATACAGAAATTACCCCTAAAACGCACCACAAGTGGCTGTATTCGCTTTGTTGGGGTCTTTGTATAGCTGTGTAGTAGTCAGGCTCTTTAAACGCCTCTGAAGCCGTTTTATAGGTTTTTCCTACCATTCCAAAACTGCGTGTACTCATAGTTGCTTCCCCTTGTTTACAGTTAATAGTAAAACTACCATCTTTTTCGGTAATCATTTCTTTTTCTTTGCCTTTTTCTTTTCCTGTTCTATGTATTGGCGCAATATGCTTAAAATACCAGCTTCTACCAATATTCCTAGTCCTTCAGCGTCAAAATGAACTAAAGCGTCTGCTGACCCATCTTCATGTTCTTTGACTATTTCAATTTGAATATTCATTTCTTTTCCCTTATAGCTTTTAAATAGTTTTTAAGAGCTTTGTCATCTTCTTTAAAAATTTTAATAAACATTTCTCTAGATGGCATACGAGCCGTGTAGTCCTCAAAAACGCCATGCAATACATAAAAAGAAAACGCCCTACAAGCCCATTCATTGTCTTGACAGGTTTGAGCTTGGTCGCATTTGTCGCATGGCGCTTCACCTTCAAACACTCGCCTTACATAAGTTTCCATAATTCCTTTAAAAAAAAGCAGGTCAGGTCTTTTTAGTCTGAAATCTCAAAGAGCCATAGAGCTGAATAGTGTCAAGACCTGCTATGAGTAAAATTTATTCTTATTTGTAAGTGTTTTTAATAGGTGTTTACCCTTAATTTGGCAAAAAAACAACAATTTGTAAACTATGAGAAACAAAAACCACATAAAAAATTTATTGTTGTAAGTGCATGAAATTTAAAGAAAAAATCATGCAAAAATGTGACATTGACAAGCATAGAAAGTGCAATTTTTTATACATATAGGCATCAATGTATATACAAAATATATAGGGCAACATTTGGCAGTTACTAGCTATTAGGTGGAAAGCCGCAAAAACCCTAACTTACTGCATCCTGTTATGGCGGCTTAACGCCCTTGAAAAGAGGCGAGGTGGCAGGACTCCGTGAATGTATGGTTGTGCAAAGGGGAAAGCACACCTACCACCTCATTGTTTAGTTTAACCCAGTTTTGAGCTTGTATATTTTTAAAAGACTTAGGAACATTTCATAGCCATCCCTAATGGCTTGCTCTGTATGTTCGTATATTGCAACCTCACCAGTTTCGCCATTAATGTAGACATTGGCACATCTAGCTTGGGGTGCTAGAACTTCTCTATAGGCTGCAAGCTGTAGTGTATGCTCTAGATAGGGTGTTAGTTCACCAGGGGATTTTTCTGTCGTTTTAAAGTCAATTACTACCCCAGGGAAGTCATGCTTTGCTTTGCAATATAAATCGCACTTACCACCATAGCCTTCTTGATTGACTAAAGACTGTTCGGCAATCCATAGCTGCGCCCCAAAATGAGCCGTTATAGCGTCATCTACCTTGCGGACATAGGTAGGCATCTCTGGTAGGTATTCTTGGTTGTAAAAGCTCTCTATGAAGTCATGTATAAGAGTTCCCCTAGTCATGGCTTCTTGGGACTTTTTCTTAGACAAGTCAAGAATACGGCTAATGTAGTCTTTTTCTTCTTCTTGTAGACCCCTAGGATTTTCCGCAGCAGCTTTAATAGCCTCTGTTTGAAGCCATGTATTTAATCCATCTTTAGAAAGCTGTCCATTTATGGTGGACACAGATGGAACTAAAGTACCTGGCGCTGCTTTGGCATCACGCAAAGTTACGCTTCTTTCTTTGCCATTTTTGCCGACCATCGTATATCGTGGTGCGCCTGTAATGGCACAGTACCAATGCTGACTCATATTTTCCCCTTTAAACTGCTTAATTAAGTAATTCTAGTATTGCTTCTCTGTCTGTGGTATTTAAGCAACAGTCTGCACAAACCCTAATAACATCTTGAAGTACAGCAGCTAAGTCATTGACCTCAAACGCTATTAATTGTCTTTCTTCATCCACTCCGAATGGTTCTGTAGAAATTCTGGCCTTATCGCCAATAACATCTTTGATTTGACTTAGCATATTCATCTCCTCAAAACGGCAAGTCAGAGTCTACGATTTCATCAGCACCTTTAGGTACAAAACCTACAGGTTCTTTTACTTTTCCTACAGAAATGCTAAAAAACTTACCGGCTTTAGGTGATTCTTTAATCCACGCTGACAAATAATGTTCTTTACCTTGCAACATTATTGACCCTGTATAATCTGGGTGATTTTCACTTTGTTTGCGAGTATTTTTAAACAGCGAAGCGCTGCCTTCTTTTATTTCGTAAGCCATTAGATTTCCTTTGCTTTTACTACTGGTTTAGGTGACGATGCGGCATTACCATCATCGTCTGCTTGTACTACTCCTACTACTGCTGCTAATGCGTACCTACGCATATAGGTCAAACAACTGCCTGCGCCCTGTGCGTCAGGTTTTGACATAGGCACAGACATTTCTTGGCTAATCCATTCGCCAGAAGTATGGGTCAGGATTGTTATTAAAGACATGGACTTGTCTAGCTCAGAATATAGTCCAGGGAATTGAGAAACAGCCAAACCATTACTACTAAGCAGGTCACGACAAGCATCCCAAACAGACTCAAGGTCAGCATAATTAGATTTGAAAAAAGGGTTTTTACTGTCTTTTTTTGCATAAGTTAGTTTTCCTTGTACCGCACTTAGTGATTTAGCTAAATTAGCAATGCTTTCTGATTGGTTCATTTCGAGCCTCCAAAAATTGCGCCAAAGTCATTAATAACATCACGCAGTAAAGGATTGACACGACTGTTTCGTGGTTTGCCACAAGCTGCACGAATAACATCAATATCGTCTTGTGCAAGCTCTGTGCCAAATTCCATATTGTTAAGCGCTATTTCTAAACGCTCTTCCATTTCCAACATTAGTTGGTTTAGTTCACCCATTTAAGTTCCCCTTAAATACATAGCGAAATTGCTATATAGGCATATTAACATGGGAAAACTAAAAAAGCAAAGTCTTTGCAAATAAACAACATTTAAGTTAAACTGCGTGAATGGACACAAAATTAAAACTTACCGATAACGCCATTATTGATTTGTTAGGTGGTACGGCAAAAGTGGCAAAAATGTGCAAAGTAGACAATGCAGCCGTATCCAACTGGCGTGTGCGTGGCATCCCAGCCGACAGGTTTATGTTTTTGGGCGCAAGAATTGAAAAAGAAAGCAATGGTTTGGTAACTCGCCAAGATATGTTTCCAAATAACTACTTTTTAATATGGCCTGAATTGTTGCCTAAAAGCAACGCTTTTATACAAATTGAAGATTAATTATGCCTAGAGTTGTTTGTTGGTTTTCTTGTGGCGCTGCTAGTGCTGTAGCTACAAAGTTGGCTTTAGCACAATTTAAAGACAAAGAAGTTATTGTTGTGTACACAGAAGTAATTGAAGAACACTTTGATAACAAGCGTTTTCTTGCTGATTGCGAAAAATGGTTTGGTCAAAAAATACTTATTTTGGGCAATGACCGTTATGAAAGGTCAATTTATAAGTGTTTTGAAACTTCAGCCATGAATATTAAAGGTGCAAGCCCATGCACTAGAAAACTAAAAAAGGATGTTAGGCTTAAATTTGAGCAACCTACAGATATTCAAGTATTTGGCTATACGATGGAAGAACAAGACCGCTATGACCGTTTTCTTGATGCCAATAATATTGATGCTAAAGCGCCTTTAATTGATAAAGGACTTGGTAAAGTAGATTGCCTTGCAATGCTTCAAAACGCTGGTATAGAGCTTCCAGTTATGTATAAGCTAGGCTACCATAACAACAACTGTATTGGTTGCGTTAAAGGCGGTAAAGGCTATTGGAATAAGATTAAAGTAGACTTTCCTGTGCAATTTGACCGTATGGCTCAACTTGAGCGCAAAAAGAAACAAACAGTTTTAAAAGATGTATATTTGGATGAATTGCCACCTGAAGCTGGTAATTATCCCCAAGAACAAGACATACAATGCGGTATTTTTTGCCACATGGCAGAGGAAGATATAAAAGAGTAATATTGCAGTCCGCACTCCAGGCGTACTAAGCACCTAAATCGGTGGCGTGGAAGAAAAGATAGGCTGGTGATAACCCCATTGCAAGCCTCGTAGCGTTAAATGGCGACTACACAAGACGGAGAGGACTTGGGTGATACAACTTCTCCATCGAATGACCATTATCTTAGTGAAGGACTAGATGTCATAGACATTGGGTCGGTTGATAGTTCCCTATCACCCTTGGTCAAACTATGTCTTTTAGTACCTATAAGTATTGATTGCGTATACATATTGATACCTATATGTATAAAAAACGCCAAAAAGTGTACATGTTGCGTATTTGCAACTTAGGGTTTTGGAGTATTTACTTAGCTTGTAGAAAGTCAGAAACTAGGTTTTTAACAAAGGGGATTCAAATGAAAGATTTTATAGGTAGTTGTTTATTAGGCGTTTTATTTGCAGCTATGTTTTGTTATGGCATACCTGCTAATGCACAACAGGTTCAAATGACTGACAGTCGTGGTTATAACTTAGGAACTGTACAAATTAATGGCAACACCGCACAGTTCGTAAACCCAATGGGTATTACTACTCAGACTGCTACAATATATCCTAACCAAGTCGTAATCACGACACCAAGTGGTTATACACAAAGCGTTGTTGGTAACACAGGCTATACAGTACCGCCTAGCCCATCAACACCGCCAAGTCCTCGTGTGTTGCAATGAGTTTTAGTGTTTATACGCATGATGGTATGAAAGAAACTCAATGGTTTTTTAGTATAGACGAGCTAATTAATAGCATGATTAATAACCCTTTAAATAGGTATCATAGGAATGTTTGATGAATTCTGGTCTTTATATCCACGAAAAATTGCTAAAGCAGTTGCAAGAAAAGCCTGGCAACGACTTACCGATGAACAACAACTTATGGCTGCAAAAGCTATTGACACACATTGCCAATACTGGAGCGCAAAAGAAACCGAGTTAGAATTTATACCCCATCCTGCTACCTGGTTAAACCAAGAGCGATGGGAAGATGAATTGGTAATTGAGCCAAAGAAAGTAAAAGAATCTAAAGAATGGATGTTTAGCAATGAAGGCATTGAAGCTAAAGCTATTGAATTGGGGATTATGGGTAATGGCTATGACACCTATGCAAGCCTCAAAGCAAAATGCATGAAGGCTTTAGGCATGAGTGCGGCATAAGGTATTTATGTGCTTTAAGACACAAAAAAGGTTTGATTTGGTTTCGTAAATACATAAGCGAACACAAGTTTGATGAACAACTTTTGCGTGATTTTTATACAGCTTATGAAGCTGGTAACAGGGGAGAATGGGGATGCTTGAAAGGTATATTGTTGCAGCAACAGGGCTTGGGTATTTAGTGGTTGGGTTAGCACAATACTTTAAAGGTTCAAACTCTAACGCTTTGATTTGGGTTGGCTATGCTGCGGCCCAGGTCGGATTATGGATGAACCTTAAATGAGAGAATATGACCCAAATGACGCTATTGATTTCATTTTTAAAACAGCGCCATTATACGCAAAGGCGAAAGGTGAACTTGCTCAATTCGAGGCGTTTAAGCATTCTCTCAAGGCTATTGAAATGTCTAAATCAACGGCAAATACTATTGGGGCGAAAGAAATGGATGCGTATAAGTCGCAGCCTTACCAAGAGTTATGTGAGGCCATTGGATTGGCGACAGAAGAAGCAGAAGCCCTTAAATGGCAATTAGAAGCCGCTAAGATGAGGTTTGAACTATACAGAACCCAAGAAGCAAGCAACAGAAACATTGAAAGAATAACCCGATGAGGAAAAAGGGCACAAAAAACCTTAATCCTTATATAAAGGAAGGTATTGATATGAATATTGCTGATATTGCTAAACAATTAAACCTTACGCAAACAGAAGTAGAAACAGCATTAAAAGGGGCAATGCGTAAATTTAAACGACATTTTGCAAGACAAAACATTCAAAAAGAAAATTATTTATGATTCATTATCATGGGCTTCCTATAACCCCAGCCACAGTTGCTAATTACGCTGTACAAGCTGGTCATGCCTTTGTGTCTTATGCTCATGCAGACCAAATTGGCACAGCAATTGAAGTATGTCAATCTTTTGCTATAGACAATGGCGCTTTTAGTGCTTGGAAAAGCGGTAAACCAGTTACTAATTGGGATGCTTATTATGATTGGGCATTAAACCTTAAAAAAGTACCATCTTGTGATTTTGCTTGTATTCCTGATGTCATTGATGGAACAGAGGCTGACAATGATGCGTTGCTTGAAGATTGCCCATTACCTAAATGGTTTGGAGCTCCTGTATGGCATATGCATGAATCATTAGAAAGGTTGGAACAATTAGCCAATTATTATGTGCGTGTATGTATTGGTAGTTCTGGTGAATACGCTACAGTTGGAACATCTGCCTGGTGGTCAAAAATGGGTCAAGCAATGCGTGTTATTTGCGATGATATGGGTAGGCCAATATGCAAACTTCATGGTCTGCGTATGTTAGACCCAGCAATATTTACTAAATTGCCTTTTGCTTCTACGGACAGCACAAACATTGCTAGAAATGTAGGAATTGACAAAAATTGGAAAAACGGCAATTACCCACCCCCAACAAAAGAAGCTAGAGCGCAAGTAATGAGGTCAAGAATTGAAGCTCATAATGCACCATCTACTTGGAATTTTATGCAAGTTGAACAAGAGGGGTTATTTTGAAACTTACACAAACATTTTATTTTGACGCTGCACATACATTAAAAGGTAGGTATGTGGATGTACACACCAAAATGCAATCAGAAAATATACATGGGCATACTTACCATGCAAGCATTTCAGTTAGAGGCGAACCAAATGAAGATGGAATGGTTAAAGATTTTGGGCATTTTGCTTGGGTGATTGACCCATTAAAAATTAGACTTGACCACAAATTTTTAGATAATGTTGAAGGTTTAGGCAGACCAACATTAGAAAATTTATGTCTTTACATAACTGATTTTTGCAAAGATGTAAAAGGATTATGTGAAGTAACTGTAGAAAGAAAAGCCTCTGGCGACAAATGCACTTTGGAGATTGAATGACTGATTATTCTGAAAACTACCTGCGTATTCAAAAGTTATTACGGTGTTATCACAACGCTACTCTTAAAAAACAGTATGAAAAGGCTACACTCATAGCCCATGATTTAGCTGAAGAAACCATAAAGTTAGAGTTTTCTACTTATGACCAGGTAAGGAAACAATGGCTAACCTAATGCGTAATATGTTTGCCACGCATACAGACTATGGCGATTTTAAGGGTTTAATACCAAGCAACCCTGCATTTTTACCTAGTAATGTGGATGGCATAGCAGAACGCAATGGGCATTTTTTAATATTAGAATGGAAACGGCCTAATGAAAAAGTTAGCGAAGGACAAAAGCGATTATTGCAAGCCCTTGCTGCTAATCCTAGGTTTATGGTGGTTATTATTTATGGCAATACAGATAATGGCACAGTAATAGATGCATTTTTCCAATTAACACCTGAAGGTAAACCGTTCAGATGTGGCACAGGATTTGAGTCATTTAAAGAATGGTATAGACTATGGTACGAACTTGCTGATGGCTACAAAAAATGAAAAGAACTATATGGCAAGAGTTGCCAGACTCGGTTGTATATTGTGCAGTTCCGTGCTTGGGTATGAAGACAGTCCTGCCGAACTTCACCACATTAGACGAGCTGGTGTCCGTGCTACAAGCCCCATTATCCCCTTGTGTCCTGAACATCACAGAGGAAACAATGGAATTCACGGTCTGGGTAGAAAGGGTTTTGAAAGAAAATGGAATACCACCGAGGAAGCGTTACTACAGAAAGTTCAAGAGAGCCTGGTGTGAATGATATTTTATTAGCTTTTGGTGTGTTAGTTATATTACTGCCTATAATAGCCGTATGGATAACACTACAATTCTAAAGGGTCAAAACCCAATTCAGACGAGATACGGAGCGCTCTTTTACGAAACTCCTTATCATGGTGAGTCCATTTATTTGTGCGATGACGGCTCATATGTATGCACTCATGGCAAAGCACTCGAATCACCGTGTCTAGATGACCACAGCGAGCAGACGAAATAATAATAGTGTGTTCTATATCCTCGCCAGTATCGTAGCTATATGAACCCATTACATTTGGGTCTTTGTCTATAAGAAACTCAATTTCTTCTGGCAATGGCATAGACCACCTGTCAAAAGGTTTCATACAATAAATAGCACTATACAAATTGCTAAGAATAGCTGGAGTTAGCTTCATACTCTATGAATCTTTCCTCTAAAATCTACCTCATCTTCACCGCATACTCTAATGAGTTCAGGTTGAAGCATTTTGCTGCGCTCAAATGAAAGCATTACAAAGCCACTATTCCAATCTTTAGGCGTGTCCTCGGTATAACTGAACTGTTGCCCCATTGGGTCAGCTAAAGTGCCTGTCTGAACACCCCAGCGTGTGCCGTTATAGTCATTAAAAGGTATAGCACTCAGTACATGGGTATGACCTGTAAGCATAGAGCAACCGCTATTGACAGCGTTGTTACGACCACCTGTCCAACCACCTTTCCAACGATGCTTTATGCAAACATCTTCATTGAGCCAAAAGCTCCAACAAGGCTGCCACATAGGAAAATAGTCTTTAAGACTTGTGCCTTTGACACCTTCAAATGATGGAAGGTTGGCAATAATACTCATTTCAAGTCTTTGGTCATGGTTGCCAATGGGCCAAAATAACTTAGCTCCTTTGGCTACCGCTTCAATTTCGCCCAAGTAATACTGACAAGCGTCTAACTCTTCTTTGACTGTTGGGACTTTATTCCAATCCTGGCGTGGAAAACGACTAAGATTAGCCCCATCAAGCGCATCCCCATTACAGACTATGGCAGTAGGCTTATGCTCTTTAATCATTTCTAACAGGGCTTTGAATGCTGTGGTGGTATCGTCAGGCCAAAAGTGAGCATCACTAAAGACAATGACTTTACCTTTTTCTATTTCCATGCCCCTGCGTGTATGTCCTGTGGTCTGGGCTATTTTCTTTAACTGGTCAAAGCGCTGGTCATCAACTGAAGGTAATTCAATTTTGTACCTAGATTCTATTGAGCGTCTGCGGTTATATACAGACCTTTCTGTAATCCCTGTCTTTTGGGACATTATTTTGGCAGAACCGCACTCTTTCCAAAGGGCAATCCATTCTTCATCTGGCAAGTAATACTGCGTCATTGAATACCCCTTATACTATAAGTTGCTAAACACTAACATATTATTATGTCTTTTATAAAAAAAGTTGATAAAAATCAGAAGGATGTTGTTAAAGCGCTACGAGATAATGGTGCTGATGTATTTCTTTTGCACATGGTCGGTGGAGGAATCCCTGACCTGATGGTGTGCTATGCAGAACAAACCATTTTAATCGAAGTTAAAGATGGTGAAGATAAAAAGCTAACGCCACAACAAATAACCCTATTTGCTAATTGGCGTGGTGGCCCTTTACATAGGGTCAATTCCGTGCAAGATGCTATGGAAGTGCTAAAATTGTACGAACTGGAGTCTATATGAATGAAACCCCTAATGTCGCTATGTTTGCCGCTACTTTATTGCATAGCAGCACTAATACTCATTTCTTCCATTGGGCAACAAATTCTTACTCACAGCATAAGGCTTTGGGCAAATACTATGATGAAATCATTGAGCTTGTAGATGATTATGTCGAGGCTTATATGGGTTGCTATGAGCAGATTAAAGAGTTTCCAAGTGTCTATCATCAGCCTAAAGATGCACTCAAGTACTTAGAATCATTAAAGAATTTCGTGGCAGAAGCCAACGCAGATTTGCCGCAAAAACAAGAACTTATCAATATTGTTGCCGAAATCCAGCAACTGATTGACTCTACTATCTACAAACTCAAATACCTCAAGTAAGGAAGCATCATGCCATTGGACAAAAGCGGTAGCGCACAAAGTGTTGGGACTAATTATAAAACCGAACGCAAATCTGGCAAAAGTAAAGCTCAAAGCATTGCTATTGCGTTAAATACTGAGCGTGAATATGCTAAAGGTAGCCGTAAGTCAAAGTTAGAAGCTACCTATGATAAGTATGTCAAGGAAAAAGACTAATGAAACACATGACAAGAAGCTATCCGCCAGAAAACGCAATGCTTAGAGCGCATAAAGAGTCTACGCTTGAGAAACAACAAAAGAAACGCCAAGAACACAATCCTCCATTAGAGCTAGAAGATAGCGGTATTCTGAATAAGAAAGCTAATGAAAGAATGAAGCGTAAAGAAGCATTGTCAAAGGCTATGAACAAGTACCACGATGTAGATATTGTTGGGTAAGCTATGCCTACATTGGCTGAAATACTGCGTCAAACAGGTTACGCTCAGGATGGGACACTAGCCATACCTACGCCTGTAAACTCACCAATGACTAAAGTATTGTCAGAACATATAGCAAGTTTGCCGCAGAAAACAATGCAAAACCTTGCAAAACAACGCCAAGACATAGATGCTGCATTGCAAATGACACCCCAAGGTATGCAAATAACTGACCAAGGCGCTTTTAATAGATTTATGGGTGAAGTACCAAATGTGGCTGCTTTAACAGCATGGCATGGCACTCCAAATGTAATAAAAGAAGGTTTTGACATAACAAAAGCTGGTACAAGTGCAAAAGCAAACAATTTTGGTCATGGTATTTATTTTGCTGAAAGCCCTGATGTTGCTGGAATGTATATGGCTTCTAGAAATACGATTTCTGGGCCAAAAGAAGGCAATCTTTACAAAGTAGATATTCCTGATGCTTTAATACCAAAAATGCTTAATTGGTATGAAGAAGTGCCTGAAGATGCTAGAAAACGCATTTCTGCTAAAGCAATGGAACAATTTGGTAGCGGTATATCGCCAACTACAGGCGAAAAATTATATAAAGAAATAGCATTTAGTTTAAAACAAGCAGGGTCAAAAACACCTGAAGCAGATGCCTCTAAATGGCTTTTAGAACAAGGTATACCTGGAATTAAATATGAAAATATGCAAATGGTAAAAGGTCAAGGCAGGGACACTAACAATTATGTTATGTTTGACCCAGCCCAAGTAAAGATGCTTGATAAGTTTGAAAACAAACTAGACCGCAGAGAATTAATTGAAAGCCAAATTAAAGCGCTGCAAAACGCTGGCGAGAAGCAATAAGTTTAGAAATACGCACTTTACAAGCTTGAACAGATTTACATTTAATTTCTTGATTAAACTTACTGTCAATAATTACATAAGTGTTTAACTCTGGCTTGTATGCAATTTGAAAGTTTTTGTAGTTCATTTGTTTCCCCTTGTTGATGTATGCAGTTTATAGTGATAAAGCGTTAAAAGTATAGGTAATTACCCTTAACTGTTGGTTTATTGCAAATGGTGTAGAATAAACCCTTACAAATCAACTACTTGAGAATGTATGGATAAAAAACTGTCGAAGTCTGTAGAAGGTAACTTAAATAGGGCTGGTCGTAAGGCTGGAATACCTAATAAAGCCACTACAGAGGCTCGTGAAGCCGTTAAAGCTATTCTTGATAGCAACCTACCTTTTATTCAATCGTGGATACAGAGTACCGCTGAAGGCATCTATGACGATTTAGCTGGTAAGTGGATTGTGCAGCCTAATCCAGCAAAGGCTTGTGAGATTGTCCAAAACCTAGTTGAATACTCTGTTCCTAAGTTAGCCAGGACTGAAGTAGTAGGCGATGCTAAAGCACCTCAACGCATGGTGGTGTCTTGGAAGAAGAACTAAAGGTAGAACTGGACTATTGTCCAAGAGATGTATTCCTAGACTTCCATGAAAGAGAACAACGCTGGGCAGTAATCGTAGCTCATAGACGCTGCGGCAAGACTGTTGCTTGCATTAATGACCTTATATACAAGGCTTTAATTGATGGCAAGGAAGATGGCAGATATGCCTACCTCGCACCGTACTACGCCCAGGCTAAAAGCATTGCTTTTGACTACTTAATGAAGTTTTCAGAGCCTGTAAGGGCTAATCACAATGTTTCAGAACTATGGGTGGAATTGATAAATGGGGCAAGGATTCGTTTGTTTGGTGCTGATAACGCTGACAGTTTGCGTGGTCTGTATCTTGATGGTGTAGTGCTAGATGAGTTTGCTGACATGAAGCCTTCCTTATGGGGAGCTGTCTTGAGGCCATTATTATCAGACAGAAGGGGTTGGGCTACCTTTATTGGGACTCCAAAGGGACATAACCAATTCTGGGAAATATATAACAACGCTACCAAAGATGACAGTTGGTATGTAAAGACTCTGCGAGCTAGTCAAACTGGCTTAATTCCCCAAGAAGAATTAGACGATGCCAAAAAGATGCAAACCCAAGACCAGTATTTAGCTGAGTGGGAATGTGACTTTGAGTCTGCCATTATTGGAGCTTTCTATGGCAAAGAAATGCGTCAGCTTACTGACCAAGGCAGAATACTTGACATTGAATATGACCCAATGTTCCCTGTACACACAGCCTGGGACTTAGGTTACTCCGATGACACAGCAATATGGTGGTTTCAAGTGGTGCATGGCGAGATTCGTATGCTTGACTACCACTCTTCAAATGGTCAGCCAGTAGCTTTTTACGCTGGCATTATTCAGTCAAGAGAGAAGGAAAGAGGTTACAACTACGGCACACATTATTTACCTCATGATGCAAGAGCAAAGACACTTGCGTCAAATAAAAGCATAATTGAGCAACTTTCAGACAAAATTGCGTTAAAATCGTTAAGAATTGTGCCAAGTTTGTCATTACAAGATGGAATACAAGCAACACGACTAGCATTAACTAGAGCTTGGTTTGACCATAAGTGTGAAGATGGCATTGAATGTTTAAGGCAGTATCAGCGTGAGTACGATGAGGACAAGAAGGTCTTTAGGGATAAACCTAGGCATGATTGGACTTCTCATGGTGCTGATGCCTTCAGGATGCTAAGCATTGCCTGGAAAGAAGAAGCGAAGTTGCCCCATAAGGATGACTCCATTAAAGGGCTGTTTGTAGGTAAAACTGAAGTATCACTCAATGATTTGTGGAAAGACACAAAGAATGTAGTGAATAGGAGATATTAATGGCGAATGACAAGGCAACTGTAGACCACACTTATGAAGATTGGTACAAAACCATTATGGGCTATGAACGCTCATATAAGCGTTGGGAAGCCAGAGTTGATAGGATAGTAAAGAAGTATAAAGATGACAGTCGCTATGACCGCAATCCTAATGCTCGGTTTAATATTCTTTGGTCAAATGTCCAAACCATTCAGCCTGCTATCTTTGCAAGACTTCCAAGACCTGATGTAAGCCGTAGATTTAGGGACAATGACCCAATCGGCAGAGTAGCCTCAATGATGCTTGAGCGTGCCTTAGAGTTTGAAATTGAACACTATGGCGACTATAAGTCAGCTATGAATAACAGCGTTTTAGACCGATTATTGGGTGGTCGTGGCGTTAGTTGGGTTCGTTATGAGCCACACATTGTAGGTGAAGCTGATGAAACCGACACACCTGAAGATGGTTTAGAGGTAACTGAAGATTCTGACGAAGCCGAAACAATGCAAGGCGAAGTCAATGAAAATCCAGAGCGCATTGAATATGAGTGCTGCCCTGTAGATTATGTCCATTGGAAAGACTTTGGACACACAATTGCTAGAACCTGGGAAGAAGTAACCGCAGTATGGCGTAGAGTCTATATGTCTAGACCTGCTCTTTGTGAGCGTTTTGGCGAAGAATTAGGCTATAAGATTCCACTTGATACTAAGCCTGAAGATTTAAAACAGTCGTACAAGTCTGATGACGGAGTATATGAGGCGCTGATATATGAAATATGGGACAAAGAAACAGGAAAAGTACTGTGGATTTCTAAGTCACTCGGAAAGATATTGGATGAGCGTGATGACCCATTGGGCTTGGAGAACTTTTGGCCTTGTCCTAAACCCCTATACAGCACCCTTACAACTGATAGCCTTGAGCCAATTCCTGACTTTGTCATTTACCAAGACCAAGCAAGAGAATTAGACGCTCTTTGTGACAGAATTGATGGCTTGATTAACGCTTTGAAGGTACGAGGCGTTTACGATGCATCAGCCAGCGAGCTACAAAGACTGTTCTCTGAAGGCGAAAACAACACCATGATTCCAGTAAGTAACTGGATGGCATTTGCCGAAAAACAAGGTATGAAAGGCGCTATTGATTTAGTCGATATAACTCCTTTTGCAAGCGCTTTGCAATCTTGTTATCAAGCAATGGAACAAGTTAAGGGTCAAATCTATGAATTAATGGGTATTGCTGACATTCAGCGTGGACAAACTGACCCCAATGAAACTCTTGGCGCACAAATTATTAAGTCTAATAACGCTGCTGGTCGCTTAAAGACAATGCAACACTCAGTTGTAGACTTTGCTACTAGCCTTTTAAGCATTAAAGCGCAGATTATTTGCAATCATTTTACAGATGACACGCTAGTGAAGATTTCTGGTGCAATGCAACTAAGTCCGCAAGACCAACAGTACATTCCACAAGCGATTGCGCTGTTAAGAGATGAAGCAGCTAAGAATTTCCGCATAGAAGTCACCTCTGACTCAATGATTTACCAAGATGAGCAGCAAGAAAAGCAAGACAGAATGCAATTCTTGCAAGCAATGAGTGGCTTTATGCAACAAGCAGTCCCTATGATTCAAGCACAACCTGAATTAGCACCTATGGCTATGGAAATGCTTAAGTTTGGCGTAACAGCGTTCAAAGCAGGTAAACAGTTGGAAGGAATTATTGACCAAACTGCTGATGAAATGCGTACTAAAGCACAACAGATGCAAGGTCAGCCTAAACCACCGCCACCAGAGATACAAAAAGCGCAGATGGACAACCAATCGAAGATGCAACAGATTCAGATGCAAGCTCAAGTCGAGCAAGCTAAGTTACAGGGTCAAATGCAGCTTGAAAAGGCTAAACAAGAGTACCAGGCACAAGAAAACCAACTTAAATTCCAACTTGAACAGCAAAGAAACGCTGCTGACAGAGAAATGGAGCTAAAAGTAGCCCAAATGAAGATGATGACTGAGCGTAATACTCAAGTAATGTTAGCTCACATTAACAATGGCGCAAAAATTGAAGTAGCACGCATTGGTTCTGATGATTCAGATGGAGCGCAAGCCTATTTAACTGAAGAAGAGTATGTAAGGGCACAAGAACACCCTATGCAGCCTATTGCCAATGCTATTGGTCAAGGAAACGAACAAATGGCACAAGCAATTTCAGCCCTTGTAGACACAATTAATGCTCAACATAACAGACCTAAGACTGTAGTTCGAGGTGCTGACGGCAAGATAATCGGAGTCCAATAAAATGGCTATAACAGTCAAGCATACAAAGGTTTCAACGATACCTGACGGTACAGACACAACTGTTGTACGCCCTAGTGATTGGAATGATGACCATGTATTGACAGGAACAATCCCTGTAGACAATGGCGGTACTGGTGCATCAACCTTAACTGGTTATGTATATGGCAATGGTGTATCCGCTATGACAGCTAGTACAACTATTCCTAGCACCGCAGTTACTGGTCTTGGAACAATGTCCACGCAAAACAGTAATAACATTGTTGTAACTGGTGGCTCAATGTCTGGCGTTACGATTAGCGATTATGTTGCAACTGCAACAAAAGGCGTAGCTAACGGAGTAGCAAGTTTAGATGGTAGTGGAACAGTCCCTGTTAGTCAGTTACCAGCCGCAGTTTTAGGAGCTTTAAGCTATCAAGGAACATGGAATGCAAGTACTAATACGCCTACTCTCACCAGTTCTGTTGGTACTAAGGGTTATTACTATGTTGTTAATGTTGCTGGCAGCACTACTCTCAACGGTATTTCTGATTGGCAAATTGGTGATTGGGCGGTATATAACGGGTCGGCATGGCAGAAGATAGACAATACCGATGCTGTAACTAGCGTCAATGGCTACACAGGAACAGTAGTTCTTACAAATACCGACATTAGTGGCTTTGGCACTATGTCTACGCAAAACGCTAATAGCGTGGCAATTACAGGCGGTGCTATTGATGGCACAACGATTGGTGCTACAACCACAAGCACAGGTAAATTTACTACTGTAAGTGCTTCTACTAGCCTTACTACTCCTACAGTACAAGCATCAAACTCAGGTGGTTTATCGCTTAAAAACTCCGCAGGAACAACTCAAATAAGCATGGGTGCTGGCGGTGGTGACAATGCTTCAATCAATGTTTCTACTAACATTAACGGCACAAACGCACAAATAGACATTAGTCCTACTGGTACTGGTCATGTTCATATTAACCCTACAGGCGTTAATTCAATCCAAATAAACCCTACTTATGTAGGAACAATGGATAACATGACTATTGGTGCAACAACACCTAAAGCCATAACAGGTACAACCATTACAGCTACAACCTTTAGTGGTTCAGGCTCAGGACTTACCAATGTGGTTAATTCTTTAGCGGCAAGCACAGGAATTAGCGTAAGTGCATCAACTGGTGCTGTAACCGTAACCAATACTGCTCCTGACCAAACCGTAGTTTTAACTGCTGGTACTGGTATTTCAACTAGTGGTACTTACCCTAACTTTACTATTACCAATACAAGCCCATCTAGCGGTGGTACTGTAACTAGCGTAAGTGGAACTACTGGTCGTATAACCAGTACTGGTGGTAATACTCCTGTTATTGACTTAGCTTCAGGTGTGGCAACGGCTGGCACAACTGGTTCTAGCACCCTTATTCCTGTAGTCACAATCGACACTTATGGGCGTGTTACTAGCATTACAACTGCTGCTAATCCACAGGGAACGGTAACCTCAGTAACAGGTACTGCTCCTGTAGTAAGTAGTGGTGGTGCAACTCCAGCAATTAGTATGGCTGCCGCCACAGGAAGCGTAAACGGCTACCTTACAAGCACAGATTGGACTACATTTAATAGCAAGGGAAGTGGCTCAGTAACTTCTGTAAGCGGTACAGGCACAGTTTCAGGTATATCACTTAGTGGTACAGTTACAACCACAGGAAGCCTTACTTTAGGCGGTACTTTAGACTTGTCAAGTCCACCTGCTATTGGTGGTACAGCAGCCGCAGCTATTACTGGAACTACCATTACAGCTACTAAGTTTGTAGGGGTATCAGGCGGAACATTCTAATGTTTCAAACAGCTTTTCAAGTCAATGCATTTCAAAATGATGCATTCCAAATTGTCATTACCCCAGTTACACCTACAAAGGTTGGTGGTGATGACGCACCTTATACAAGGGAAGAGCTAAAAAGACTTAAAGGTATTCAAAAGAAACTGCGCCTGGCAGAAGAAAAGCGCATAGCTGCATTAAGGGCAGACCAAGAAGCTAGGAAGCAAACTATTGCTGATTTAGTAGACCCAAAAGTAAGCAAGCACAAACAAAACAAAGTACAATCCAATCAAGAAGTTAGCGTTGATATACCGTCAAACCTAGCAAACATTGACCGATACATCGCTAATCTTGTAACGCAACAACAAGACCTGCAAAACGCTGTATTAATAAGAGCCGCAAAACTCCGCTTAGAGCAAGAGTTAGCAATCTTAGAAGCAAAGCGACAAGCAGAATTAGATGATGAAGAGGCCCTATTAGCACTAATCCTGTAAATCCACACGCAAAATACAAAGAGGCTTACGAACACCTACACGCTGGGCGTTATGACGCTGGCTTTAGACTGTTTGAATATCGTTGGCATCCTGAAGTTTTAGCTAACCAAGTAAGCGAATACACTAAAAAGCCACCAAAACCTGCTATTTGGCGTGGTGAAAGTCTTTTAAACAAGTCTATTGTTATTCAAATGGAACAAGGCTTTGGCGACATCTTTATGTTTGCTAGGTTCTTACCTTTTCTTAAAATAATGGGCGCAAAAAAGGTCGTATTACTCACTCATGGTTCATTACTGCCTATTTTGGGGCAATTTGAATGCATTGATGTGCTTACAAATCAGCCTGAATGCCCTGATGTAGTGGAATGTAATTATTGGCTAGGCAATATGAGCCTTCCTTACTATATTTCATGTGCAGATAAGTATGCAAAGTCATTATTTCCCATAACAACTAAAAAAATAGTAGGTTCTGAAGGTTATTTAGACGCTAAACCTTCCAATATTGAGCCAAAAATAGGGGTAAATTGGGGCGCAAGTCGCAACATTCTATTTCATATTAAGTCTATTCCTGACCACAAAATGTATGAATTAGTAGGGGATAACGCTTATAGCCTATCACCAGACCATGACGGCTTTTTTCATCCTTTGCCTGATGATGGATGGAAAACCGATTGGAAGGTCACAGCAAGCCACATGAAGGCTTTAAAAGGCATTGTGACAGTAGACACAGGCACAGCCCATTTAGCAGGCGCATTGGGCGTTAAAACGATTGTATTGCTACCTAAAGAAGAGTATATCTGCTGGCGTTGGAAAAATGGCAAGTGGTATGACTCAGTTATTGCATTGCGTCAAGAAGAATATAACCAAGTACCTGACCTTATAAGGAGAATGTAATGATTTGCCCTAAATGCGGTTATTCTGAAAGTAATCATGTTGCAAAAAAACAACAGTCAGACGAAGAGTTTTTTCTTGATTGGTGGACACCTACTATTGGAGAAGAAGCAGCAAAGGCTTCCTGGCAAGACAAAGTAGCTATGAAAACTAGGGTTGCTCCTACTGTTATGTCTGACATTGAAGGCCATATAAGCATGGCTGATGGCTCATGGATTGACAGTCGCTCTAAGCATAGAGAGAACTTAAAGCGTAATGGATGTATTGAATTAGGCAACGATGTACCAATGCAGCGTCAAGAAGCACAAATTAGCACAAAGTCCCAAGAAGCAAGAAAGCGTCAAATTGCGGAACTGGCTTATGCAAAACTTAACTATAGATAGGAAAAACCATGTCAGAAGAACAATTAGACCGCAGAGCATTATTAGAACAAGCAATGGAGTCAGCAGATGAGCAAGAACCCTTGGAAGCGGAAGCGGTTTTGGAAAATGACATACCCCAGAAGTCCGACCAAGAGGAAGTACGCTTTGAAGATAGAGAAGAATCTGCCAAAAGTTTTCAAGCTAATGAACTTACGGAGTCGGATGAAGAACCGCAGGATAAGCCTATAAGTCGCCCTTCTACATGGAAAAAAGAATATGTCCAAATTTGGGACAAAATGGAAAAAGGCGAACAAATCAACAAAGAGGACTTTAATAAATTTGCTGAATATGCCAATCAAAGAGAGTCTGAATACAAGAAAGGCGTAAGCACTTACAAAGCTGAAGCTGACAGAGCAAAGGCTTATGAAGAAGCTGTTGGGCCGTATGCTGAAGACTTGCAAAAGCGTGGAATTAAGCCAGAGCAATATATTTCTAATTTAGCAAGAGCCGACCAAATTTTGACTCATGCACCAATGCAACAGAAAGTCCAAATCTTTCAAAGACTTGCACAAGAATATGGCGTACAATTAAATGGTAATGGTCAGATGCAACAGTTTGACCCTTACACGCAACAACTGATGAACCAGCTAAACATGGTTAATCAAGAAGTTTCAACCATTAAAGGTCGGTTTGCCCAAGAGGAAAACCAACGCTTAATGACTGAAATTGAGAAGTATCGGAGTGATGTGGAGAAGTATCCACACTTTGATGTGGTAAGGGAAGAAATGGCTCAACTACTTGAGCTAGGGAAAGCCCAAGACCTAGAAACAGCTTACAAGAAAGCTGTGCGTATGAATGATGATGTTTGGGAATTAGAACAGGAAAGACTCCTAACTTCTGCCAAGCAATCAACAATCAAAGCACAGCAAGTAGCGAAAGCGAAGGCGGCAGCAGTAAGTCCAAAATCCGTTACTCCTAGCGGAAGAGTGATTGAACCTGGCGATAAAAAGGATAGGCGGTCTATTATTGCTGACCAATTAGGTGAAGCAATGAGCCGCAGGGTTTAACTAGCCAATTTTGGCACATTTTTTTAAGGATATATCATGGCATTCGCTAACTCAGCAATCACCGATATTATCGCAACTACTATTCAAAGTCGTAGCGGTGAATTGGCAGATAACTTAACACAAAACAACGCTATTCTTCAGCGCTTGCAACAGAAGGGCAATGTACGCCCATTCTCAGGCGGTAATGTAATCTTGGAAGAGATTATGTATGACGACAGCACAACCAACAACGCTAATTCTTATAGCGGATATGAAGTATTGAACATTGCTCCAGATAGCCCTATCTCTGCTGCCCAGTACAAAATTGCACAATACGCAGACTCAGTAACTATGTCTGGTCTTGAAATGTTGCAAAACAGCAGCAAAGAAGCAATCATTGACCTTTTAGATGGTCGTATGCAAGTTTCTGAAGCTCGCCTGTTGAACCGCATTTCTGGTGACTTGTATGGTGATGGTACTGGTAACGGTGGTAAGAACTTGGATGGTTTGGGCGCTGCTGTTGCTGCTTCCCCAACTTCAGGTACTTACGGTGGTATTAACCGCGCTACTTGGACTTTCTGGCAAAACCAGATTACTTCTGGTGCTACTTCTTCAACAACCATTCTTGCTGCTATGACTAATGCTGCTATTAAGCAGATTCGTGGTACAGACAAGGCTGACTTGATTGTTGCTGGTAACACTTTGTATTCCTACTATGTAGGCGCATTGCAAGCTATTCAGCGTATTGCTGCTGAAG
>Ga0194047_10000343_pt1 | contig 31589 bp, 28 predicted proteins | sample JunL225m_MetaG_2_FD_160070 | JGI IMG/M metagenome (GOLD analysis project Ga0194047, IMG submission 160070) | Anoxic zone freshwater microbial communities from boreal shield lake in IISD Experimental Lakes Area, Ontario, Canada - Jun2016-L221-5m | ecosystem: Environmental > Aquatic > Freshwater... | reverse complement strand
CACGTTATTGTCCGAAACTAAAAGATGGGTGATGGTGCAACCTGCAGGATCCGAAAATGGTTGTATGTTGCTACTGGCAAAAGCAGCTACACCAGAACAAGAAAAATTTATTGGGTATCAAACCGGAGGTCGTGTATTCTTGTTTTTACATACCGATAATTTCGAAAGAGATTATCAAAACTATCTTTCCAAAGGAGTTGAATTTACCATTGCTCCCCATATAGAAGACTATGGAACAGTAGCCGTATTCAAAGATATCTATGGAAATTTATGGGACTTGATTGAGCCAAGTAAAAAATAACTACCTCTAATTTTTTTAGCGTTTCATCGCAGCAGCCATATGCTTGCAAGCTGCATCCCCTTTGCTTAATTCAGCGTTGATATTGGCTTTAGAAGCTTCATCTCTGTTCTGACTTAATTTAAAAACATGTTGTAAATCGGTCACTATGATTTCAAAAGAAACAATGGCTTTCATATTCTGTTCCAAGTATTCGGCCGATAAATTTTTTACTTGTGTGGGCGAATTCACATCTTTTTCAAATTGTAGTGTAAGCTGTTCTAATAAATTATACAAATACTTTTCATCTTTCATATGCAATATTCCTTTAGCATGCACCGCTTGATAATTCCAAGTACTTGCCTGATGCTGGTCTGAATACCAATCGGCACTAACAAAGGCAGAAGGGCCTGAAAATAGCACCAATACTTTATTGTTTATTCCGAAAGCAATGGTATGTTCTTGCTTGCGCATAACATGTCCACTAATAATGATTTGATCATTTTCTATTTTTAATAAAACAGGGATTTGCGTAGCTACTGGCAAGCCTTCTTTGTCTACCCCGCAAATAGTTACAAAAGGGTTTGCTTGCATAAAGTCCAAAACTTCTTGATGGTCTTTGGCTTTATAATAAGGTATATTATACATAGTTAATTATTATTTTTTAGTTAATTACTTAGTTAAAGTTATTTTAATTTCTAAAAGTATAAAAATATATTGCTAAATTAATTTCTAAAGTGGAAGCTCGGTGGTTATTTTAATTTCATCCATTACAAATAAACTATTAATATGTGCCACCATGGGTAGTACGGCTAATTGTTCTTGATAAAATTTATTATACGATTCAACATCCTTTGTGACCAATTTTAAATAATAATCAAAACTACCCGATACCAAACTACAGGAAGTAATTTCCGGAAACTGTGCAATGGTTTTTTCAAATTCAGAAAAGTGTGAACGGGTTTGTTTGTCTAAAGTTACCTGGCAGTGCACCACCAAACCAAGGTCTAATTTTTTTCTGTCCAGCAGGGTAACATAATTTAAAATATAGCCTTCTGTTTCTAGCCTTTTAATACGGTCATGCGTGGGGCTGAGGGATAAATTAATGGCAGCACTAATGTCTTTTAACTTGGCTAGGGCATCCTTTTGTAGGATTTTTAAAATAGACTTATCAATAGGGTCAAGTGCCATAGAGAAATAATTTCTGTTTTTGTTTAAATATCTAGTGTAAAGAACGTTATTTTATGCTATTTAACCAAAATTACAAGATATTTTACTGAATATTTTCATTTTTAAATGAATATTTTCTTTTAATCGATATTTGTACAGAAATAAAAACAAAATACCATGGTTATTGGAGTTCCAAAAGAAATTAAGATTCAAGAGTATAGAGTGGGTTTAACACCAGAAGGTGTGGATGCACTTACAAGACAAGGTCATACGGTGAATGTTGAAACCAAGGCAGGTCTTGGCTCAGGATTTTCTGACGAGGCTTATATAAAAGCGGGTGCCACTATTTTAGCAACTGCTAAAGAAGTGTACGGCACCAGTGAAATGATTATTAAAGTAAAAGAGCCACTTGCTGCGGAATTTCCATTAATTAAACCAGGTCAAATTTTATTTACTTATTTCCACTTTGCTGCATCAAAAGAATTAACAGATGCAATGATGAAATCATCAGCTGTTTGTATTGCATATGAAACCGTTGAATTACCAGACGGTTCATTGCCTTTATTGGTTCCCATGTCGGAAGTAGCTGGAAGAATGGCGGTGAATGTGGGTGCTTATTATTTAGGCAAACCATTTGGAGGAAAAGGAAAATTATTAGGAGGTGTGCCAGGTGTGAAACCAGCAGAGGTATTAATTATAGGTGGTGGTATTGTAGGAACACAGGCCGCTAAAATGGCTGCTGGTTTAGGTGCCAATGTTACTATTATGGATACCAACTTAACACGTTTAAGATATTTATCGGATGTGATGCCAGCGAATGTAGTTACTCAATATTCTACCTTAATGGCCATTCAAGAAAAATTACCAACTGTTGATTTAGTAATAGGTGCTGTATTATTACATGGTGCCAAAGCGCCACATTTAATTAAGAAAGTAGATTTAGCTTTAATGGAAGCAGGCACAGTGGTAGTAGATGTTGCGGTGGACCAAGGAGGTTGTATTGAAACTTGCAAACCAACCACCCATGAAAACCCTGTGTACATGGATCAAAATATTTTGCATTACTGTGTAGCCAATATGCCAGGGGCTGTTCCACAAACCTCTACACGCGCTTTAACACAAGCTACTTTACCTTATGCCATTGCCATTGCCAACAAAGGATGGGAAAAAGCCTGTGTTGAAAATGCAGCTTTAGCGAAAGGATTAAACATTAAAGCAGGAAAAATTTTACACAAAGGCGTAGCCGACGCTTACAACGCATAGTATTCGAATGGGTTTGATATTTAAAAGCCTGGTCCTTCAAAAGACTGGGCTTTTTTATATATGAGATTAATCAGTTTCTAAAAAATATATTGTAAAATATTTTGTGGAGCAAATATTAATCGTAATTTTACGATTAATAAGGTACCATGACTCCCTATTCAGAAAAAGATGAACAAATAGCACTGCTTGCCAAAGCAATGGGGCACCCAGCTAGAGTTGCTATTATTCGATTGTTACTTAAAAAGCAAACCTGTATTTGTGGAGATATTGTAGACGAATTACCGCTATCACAAAGCACTGTTTCGCAACATTTAAAAGAATTAAAAGAAGCGGGATTGATACAGGGAGAAATTACAGGCGTAAAAACTTGTTATTGTATTAATGAGTCTAACTGGAAAAAAATAGGAAAGCTATTTGATGGCTTATTTACTACTAGCTACAAAGCAAAAACTTGTTGTTAAAAATATAAAATGGAAACTATGAAAACAGAATTAGAATTAAAAGAAATCGTAAAAGCAAAATACAGTGAGATTGCTTTACAAGACAAAGAGACCAATATGTCTTCTTGTTGTGGTGCAGGTGGTTGCAGTACCGAAATATACAATATCATGTCAGACGACTATACTAAACTGCCTGGTTATGTGGAAGGTGCCGATTTAGGCTTAGGCTGTGGCTTACCTACTGAATTTGCAAAAATTAAAGAAGGCGATGTAGTAGTTGATTTAGGATCGGGCGCGGGCAATGATTGTTTTGTAGCTAGAAGAAGTACAGGGGCTACTGGTAAAGTAATAGGAATTGATTTTACACCAGCGATGATAGAAAAGGCAAGAGCCAATGCTGAAAAAATGGGCTACCATAATGTTGAATTTAGACAAGGCGATATTGAGAACATGCCCATCACTTCTAATATTGCAGATGTGGTGGTGAGTAATTGTGTATTGAACTTAGTTCCTAATAAACATGCGGTGATACAAGATATATTTAGAGTTTTAAAACCAGGTGGTCATTTTAGTATTTCTGATGTAGTATTAGTAGGCGCACTACCTGAAGGTTTAAGAAATGCTGCAGAAATGTATGCAGGTTGTGTATCAGGAGCCATTCAAAAACAAGTGTATATGGAATTAATACATGCGAATGGTTTTGAAAATGTGGTTATTCAAAAAGAAAAAGCCATCATTATTCCTGATGATATTTTAGTGAATTATTTAAACCCTGCAGAAATTGCTGCTTTTAAAGCCTCTCAAATGGGCATATTCTCAGTGACTGTTTTTGCACAAAAACCAAAAGCTGCCTGTGTGCCGGGTGCAGGATGTTGCTAAATTTTTGAACCTAAACTAGTTAAAGAAAAATAAGCTTATGAAAAATATTTTAGTGCTATGTACAGGCAATAGTTGCAGAAGCCAAATTGCCCATGGATTTTTAGCATCTATGACAGCGGGTAAAGCCCATGTCTATTCTGCAGGTGTGGAAACACATGGGGTGAACCCAAAGGCCATTGCCACTATGAAAGAAATAGGCATAGATATTAGCCACCATACTTCTAATAATATCACTGAATACTTTGGAGTAGATTTTGATTATGTCATTACTGTATGTGACAATGCGAAGGAGCGTTGCCCTTATTTCCCTACCAAAGCGATTAAACTACATTATAATTTTCCAGATCCAGCCAAGACAGTTGGCACAGAAGATCAAATTAATGAGCAGTTTAGAATTGTAAGATCTTTAATTAAAGATTACTGCGAAAAATTTGTAGAAGAATATGTCATATAATTTTTTCAAAATTATAGACCAAAAAAAATGCGCCCGATAATTCTGGCGCATTTTTATACGATTCAAAAATTTAGAATATGTATTTAATTCCAATTTGTCCTTGCCATCTTGAGTTGATAGGATCTACCGTATAGTAGTTGCCATTTAGCCCAGTTGGTTTAATGAAGTTGAAAGTTGGAATATAACCTGATGAAGGCTTACCCACTGCCACACCATTGTTGTCTTTAACAAATTGTAGCATATTTACTGTGTAGTTATTGACATTGGTTACAAAAGTGATATGACCCCAATCATTATTAATTAAATTAAGTACGTTGAAAACATCCAAACTTACTACCAAAGCTTTAGATTTATCTGTTTTGCTTACTTTAAATTCATGCATTAATTTCATATCCATAGATTGATTCCATGGAGTTCGCATTCCATTTCTTTCTGCATACATGCCTTTTCTTGTTTTTAAATAAGGATCATTGTCTACAAAATTGGAAAAATCTTTCAATTGATCTGCTGCACTATAGGTAATGGCACCCGTTGAATTTTTTATATCAGCAAATTTAATATCGGCTGCTGAACTTGGAATATAAGGCAACCCAGCATTATTTGCATTACCAAATGGATTACCAGAAGAAGCATAAATAACTGAATAAGGACTTCCAGATTGCGCTGAGTAAAAGAAAGCCAATGAAGTATAGCTTTGATCTTTATCTGATAAATTAAAACTCATGGTACCTACTGCTCTGTGTCTTAAATCGAAATTAGAATAAGACAACTCAGGATTATTTGGAGAAATAACTGGATTCACTTCATAGTTAGATTGGAAAGAGTTTCTAATACCATTACTTAAATCCATACTTTTTCCATATGTATACGCTGCTGTCCAATTAAGACTTAATTTTTTATTAGCAAAATCAATTCCATTGGTTGTCTTACTTAATTGTGCTGTTAAATTATATCTGTACCCTTGTGTTGTATTAGTTAACAAGTATACATTTGAATAAATGCTGTTTAATTTACCACCAGTATAAACTGGAGATTGTGTGGGACCTTGACTATAGTATTCAACTTGATCTTTGATATTGATTTGTTTGAACTGAACATCATACAAAGTTTTTGTATACATACCGTCTAATGTCAACTTATAGCCATTGCCAAACTTAATATCTGTAGCAACATTAGATCTCCATACGCTTGGTAATTTGAAATTATTATCAATAACGTCTACTTCACGAGTAGAAGCTGCATTCGCAGAGGCCAATGCAGCACCATTTATTGTGCTGTATAAATTATTGGGATTTAAAGCAACTGGTATAGATACATTACCTCCTACTGTATTAGTGGCTGAAGGTTTGAAATCAATATTATTCCAGTAACTACCAGTTAAAGTTTCAGCATAACCTATCCATGCAAAAGGCATTCTTCCTACAAATACACCTGTTCCACCTCTCAAAATCCATGACTGATCGCCCTTGATATCCCAGTTAAATCCTACTCTTGGTGATAAAGTAGCATTTCCTAACCATTTATTTGTAAAAGCGTTGTAAGGTGTTGTAGTGTATGTTGCATTGGTTGTATTACTTACTGCTGTTGCAAAACCTTGATCAATAGGCACATCGTTTCCTAATTTTGGATAATCTAAACGGATACCTGGTGTAATTTTAAAATTAGAACTTGCTGCAATTTCATCTTGAAAATACCCACTCATTAAAGCAACATTGTATGGGCTAGGTGGATTATTAAATATGGCGTCTCTGTTATTAGCTAAATTTGGATTATTAGAATAAGCACCACGAATACGACTTGGTTTATCAGCTATGAAGTTGGCAACATTTGAATATTCCCAACGACCATTCCATGAGTTAATAAAACCATAGGTTAAATTATAAAACTCATTGTGTGTTCCTAAAGTAAATTTATTGATACCTTTTGTAATAGTTAAGTTATCACTTATTTCAAAAGTAGATTGCTTCATATTGTAAATAGACGCTTCTCTCCATGTTCCTACCCAAACCGCACCACTGCCAATATCCATTAAAGGCGCTAAAGTGCCTGGAAAGTCGCGGTATTCATGAACATTAATATAGCTAATATTGAATTGATTGTTTACGCTATTGCTAAACTTAGTCTTTAACTCAGCAGTTAAGTTGGTATTATTGGTGTACTGTGTAAAATCTGTTGAACCAAATTGGAAATTGGTACTTGATCTCTCTAAGTTATTACCCCAACCTTTGGTATAAATACCTCTAAGTGTTAATGTACTTTTTGAATCTAAATTAAAATCCAAACGTCCAAATATTTTATCACTATTGGTGAATACATTATATGCACCTAAATAAGCACCAGCATCATACCCTTTACTTTTTAATTGATTGTAGATAGCTGTTGCATCCGCCACAGTTACTGCAGCACCTGGGTCACCTGCATTATAAAAAGTTGGCTCTTGACGTCTTGTTTGCTCCACATTCACTATAAAGAATGCTTTATTTTTTACAATTGGGCCACCTAAAGTAGCACCACTTTGATAATCATAAAATGAACTAGGCATTGCTGTTTTCAAACCATCTACACTACTTCCCACCATACTTGCATTACGTCCATAGCTATAAATACTTCCATGAAAAGTGTTGGTGCCACTTTTAGTAACAGCATTAACACTACCCCCTGTAAAATTACCTAATTTAACATCGTAGGGTGCTAATTGAACTTGCACTTCTTGAATTACATCAATACTGTATGGATTGGTTCTTGTACCTGCCCCTGCAGCACCCGATTGTCCACCCCCACTTACCCCACCAAAACTATTGCTAAATCCTATTGCATCATTATTGATGGCACCATCAATCGTTAAATTATTGTAACGGAAACTAGAACCCGCAAAACTATTGTTATTGGATTGAGGTGTTAATCTAGTAAAATCACTTAAACTTCTACCCAAACTTGGTAAAGCATTTAACTGTCTTGAACCAATCACAGTTCCGCCTTCTGCTTTTTTACGAGTGCTACTATTTACTACCACATCAGACAATTGATTCACCTTCGAGGATAAAATAATGTTTACATCTGGATTCGCTCCTAATGTTAAGTTTACATCATTGTATTCGATTTCTTTAAATCCTACAGAACTAATTTTAATGGTGTAAGGTCCGCCTGGTTTTAAATTAGGCGCTACAAATAATCCTTTTGCATTGGATTGAAAAGTGGTAATTGAACCTGTAGGGACGTGTAAAAATTTAATGGTTGCACCAGCAACAATTTCATTTTTTTCATTCAAAACACGGCCACTTAAGGTTGAAGAAGTTTCTTGAGCAAAAACACTCAATAAACTTAAACCTAGGATAATACTTAATAGTACTTTTTTCATTTGTTTCTTAATTTGAACCACAAAAGAAGAACATAATGAATTGTTAAAGGCTATTTTAAAGTTACCAAATTGTTACCTCTCATGTTACCAAATTGTTACCTAGGAAAAACATTGATAATGAAGCAATTGGAAAATGCTAAAGTGCTTTTTGTATTTCAATAATCGTATCTGGACCTATTATATTTAACCCATGCGTATCAATTAATATACCATTATTTTTTACTATAAAAGGCAAGGAGGTAGTCGTACCCATTAAATTTACCTTAGCTGCATTTATTTTTCCAGGTATAAATAAGCCTGAGGTACTTCTTGGAGTTAAAATATGTACATAAATATGATTGGCATCCTGGGTAGTCACGCCCCAGTTTTGTGGGCCTAAAGGACCGCCTCTTGTACCATAAATACTAGCTCCATATTTTTTAATCCATTTGCCAACTAAGGCTAGCGTATCTCTAAATTCTACTTGTATTTCTCCATTGGCCATGGGCCCAACATTTAATAATAAATTAGAATTGCGTCCCGCTGCACCCACTAAGGTTTGAATGATATTATTAAAAGATTTAAAATTATGGTCATTGATTTTGAACCCCCATGAATCATTCATCGTAATACAAGACTCCAAAGGCAATTCAGAGGCCGTTTGAAAACTTAATCCTGAATTGTTTTGCCCAGGTAAGTCTTGTTCAAACATTTGAAAGTCTTCGCCGGTAATAGGATCTAGATGATGATTGTTTCCAATCATACAAGCAGGTTGTAACTTATGTATTAGACTATAAATTTCATCATATTTCCAATTCAAACGAGAGGTTCTGTCTTTGGATCCTTCAGGATTGGTTTGGTCCCAATGTCCATCAAACCAAATACAGGAAATATCTCCATAATTGGTAAGCAATTCCGTTAATTGGCCCTTCATAAATTTTAAATAGGAATCATAATTACTTTTCGTAGTTCTTCCAGCTTTTTTCCCTGTTTTACCTGTTTCATAAGGATAGTCTTCTCTATTCCAATCCAATAAGGAATAATAGAAACCAAGCTTGATGCCTTGCTTTTTACATTCTGCTGCCAACTCTTTCAATGGATCTCTTTTGAATGAAGTATTGGTAATTTTCCAAGCAGATTGTTTGGTATCCCAATTTGAAAATCCATCATGATGTCTTGTAATAAGTACAATGTATTTCATGCCTGCATTCTTAGCAGTGCTTACCCATTTAGCCGCATCAAAATTTACTGGATTAAATAATTTAATCAGTTTTGTATAATCTATTTTATTGATGCCTTTATTTTCCATCACCCATTCGCCATCTCCAAGTACACTAAAATCTCCCCAATGGATAAACATACCAAACTTATTGTCCTGAAAAGCAGTTCTGGCTTTTATATTTTCTTTAGAAGGAATGTAGGTTTGCGCTTGTGCATTGATAAAAAAAAAGCACAAGGCTACTAGAATGAAATTTTTCATAGGGAAATAATTATAAATTAAGTTGCTCGTTAATCTAAATGGAAAACACTGTGAATATCACTTGTGCCTTTAAAATTCACATCTAAGTCCTTGATGATACCGTCTTTTACATCATACACCCAGCCATGCAAATGCAAAGGTTGTTCTCTTTTCCATGCATTTTGAACAATGGAAGTTTTTCCCAAGTCTTGAACTTGTTCAATCACATTTAATTCCACTAATCTATCTGCTCTTTGCTTTTTGTCTGTGATAGATTCTAATTCTTTAAAATGAAAACGGTACACATCTTTAATATGTCTTAGCCAATTATCAATTAATCCAAATTGTTTGTTTTCCATGGCAGCCATCACCCCACCGCAGCCATAGTGTCCGCAAACAATTATGTGTTTGACTTTCAACACTTCTACAGCATAAGATAAAACACTTAGCATATTCATATCACTATGAATGACCATATTGGCAATATTGCGATGAACAAAAATGTCCCCTGGTAAAGTGCCCGTAATTTGATTGGCAGGCACCCTGCTATCAGAGCAGCCTATCCATAAATATTCAGGATGTTGGCTATTGGCCAGTTTTTGAAAATAAGTTGGGTCCAAAGCCAATTGGTCTGCTACCCACTTTTTATTGTTCTCTAAAAGCTTATTGTATGATTTTTCCATGCAAGAATAAAATTAGGCAATATTTTGGATTTTGTTTAAAGTTTAAACATCATTTAACCAGGCATTTATGCTATTTAACTTAATTTTATTGCATGCGTATATTAATAGAAGTGTTGGGTTGGATTGCCTCTGTTTTGATTGTAGGGTCTTATGCCTTAAATATTACAGGTAAACTGGCAGCCCATAGTAAAATCTATGTGATTGCCAATATTGTAGGGGGTTTGTTTTTTATTTTAAATACCTATTATCACCAGGCTTACCCCTCTATGTTGGTCAATATTGTATGGGTGATTATTGCTATTGTAATGCTTACAAAAAAAGATAAACAAAAAGGAAATGACATTAATATATAAATGATAGAATTAAATGTTTTACTAATTAAATAGCCAAGGGAATTAGTTCATACGCTAATGCAAATGAAAAATATAAATACAAGTTTTTTATGTATGCTGAAATGGCTAGCCATTACTATTTTAACGGCAAGTTTAATAGGCTCTGCCACTGCATGGTTTTTAATGGCCTTAGATTATGTTACCCAATGGCGTAGTGATCATATTTGGATAGTTAATTTTTTACCCTTAATGGGATTAGGTATTGGTCTTGCTTACCATTATTATGGCGGTGAAACTAAAAAAGGAAATAACTTAATTATAGAAACGCACCAAGCTGCAGAAACTATTAGTACGCAAGCTTCGCAAACAGATGAGAAGCTGAAACCCATTCCCTTTCTAATGGCCCCGTTTGTATTTATAAGTACTTTACTTACACATATTGGAGGAGGCTCTGCAGGCAGAGAAGGCACTGCGGTGCAAATGGGTGGCGCTATTGCAGATCAATTGACAAATGTATTTAAATTAAATGCTGCTGAAAGAAAAACCATACTCATAATGGGTGTGAGTGCAGGTTTTGCTGCAGTGTTTGGAACACCATGGGCAGCTGCTGTATTTGCTTTAGAAATAATGAGTTTTAAAAAAATAAAATTTGAAAATATTATTCCTAGTTTTTTAGCAGCCTTTGGTGCACATTATATTTGTTTGGCTTGGCAGGTAAAACATACTGTCTATACTATTAGCATTATACCTGGTTTTACATTAAGCAGTTTAAGTTGGACAATGCTTGCAGGAATTATTTTTGGGCTAGCTGCTTTCTTTTTTATTTATACTGGTAAATTTTTTGAAGGTCTATTTTCAAAAATAAAATTTGCGCCTTGGCGTCCGTTTATTGGAGGTGTCATAATTGCTTTATTTATTGTACTGTTTCGCAATACAAAATATATTGGATTAGGTATTCCTTCTATCGTAGATGCCTTTATGACTCCTGCTGGCCATTTTGATTTTGCATTAAAGTTATTATTAACCAGCTTTACTTTAAGCGCAGGCTTTAAGGGTGGTGAAGTAACACCCTTATTTTTTATAGGTGCTACCCTGGGTAATATACTTGTTTGGTTTATTCCCCTACCTATGGCCCTTCTGGCTGGAATGGGCTTTGTGGCTGTATTTGCAGGGGCTACACATTGTGTCATTGCCTCCATTATTATGGGTATGGAGCTATTTGGAATACAGGCCGGTATATATGTGGGGCTTGCTAGTACAGTGGCATATTTCGCTTCTGGAATGAATGGCATTTATAGTGCTAAACTTAAAATTGGCGCCAAATATGATTTATATAATTTTATAACTAAGACTAAAGAGTTATAAAAGAATTGAACGCAAATAAAAATTAAATAAGTAAAGATTTAAAAAAATACAATGGTTGAAATAGTGCGTGTAACAAATGATACAGAAATTGAAGGCATTCGTTTATTACAAAAAGAGAATTTAAAAAAATTAATTAGCGCAGAAGAAGCAGCTAAGGAAGGTTTTGTCACAGCAGAATATAGTTTTGAATTTTTAAAGCAAATGAATACTGCCAGCCCTTCTGTTATAGCAATAGACGGCAATAAAGTAGTTGGCTATGCCATGGTGGCGGTAAAATCTATTTACGGAGGTCACCCCTTATTAGATAGTCTATTTGACGAGACAGATAAACTAAGTTTTAACAATAAGCCACTCAAAGAAACGAATTATGTTTTAGTGGGGCAGCTATGTGTGGGTAAAAATTATCGTGGTCAAGGGTTAGTTCAAAAAATGTATGGCTTTTTTAAAACTGAATTGCAAAAAGAATTTACTTATTGCATTACCGATGTGGCGCAGGACAATCCAAGATCTATTAAAGCACATTTAAAAACAGGCTTTGAAATTATACATACCATTGGCTATGGTGGCGCTTCTTGGGATATTGTATTATGGGATTGGAATAAATAAAACCAATCAAATAAGATAAAGCGAACTTAGTACTTATTAAGTGAGCCAATTTTAAACTTACCCCGTTTGAGGTACCGTGTCTTTTTTAGTCACGTGAAACTGGACGCGTTAAACAAGTGGGGCCTCCGCCTCCTTTCACACTAATTTCTGCACCTTCATATTCAATGACTTTACAACCTGCAGCTTCTAATCGAGACTTCGTAATAGGATTGCCTTTTACCATCAAACAAGTACGAGGCGCAATCGCTAAAACATTACAGCCCATACTATCAAATTCGACTTCTGGTACTTCTACTAATTCAAAACCTCTTTTAATTAATTCATTTCTAAATACAATAGGTATCAATGGGGAATATACCACAGCTAAATTGTCAGCCACTGGACTTAATACCGACATTAAATGAAATACATCGGAAGGGCCTCTATAATGTGGCATGGGCACAGTGATCACTTCCACACCTAATGGCTTTAATAAAGCGGTTACTTGTTTAATACCTTCTTCATTGGTTCTATAGGTATGGCCTACGGCTAAAGTTTTAGCATCTAACCAAGCAACATCTCCTCCTTCAATGGTGCCAGGAGCTTGAATCACGCCTAGGACTGGAATGCCTTCTGCTTCATAAGCTTTTTGTTGAGCCAGAGGTTCATGCTTTCTTCCTTCCTTTCCCATATTGCAAATTATCATGCCCTTGCTTGTAGCAATAGCAGCATCTCTGCAATATATAGAATCCATATTCACTGAATCGTCTTCAGGAAAATATAAAACTTGAGCTCCATTGTCTTTTAAAATTTGTTCAAAGGACTCGTATTCAGTAAGGGCTTTTTCTATTACAGGTTTTCCTAAATAATTCAAAGTCTCCCAATGCTTAGTTATATGCGCATCGTTTATAAATGCAGCAGCCGCTTTTTTAATAAATAAAGTATTGAGTTTTCCCGATTCTGAATGAGCATTCATGCAATAATATTTTTAATGTAATTGTTGTTCTTTTTTCCAAATAGCAAAAACATAAATTGGCACTGCAGACATGGTTAAGAAAAAGCCCCAGAAAACAATTTCTTGACCCAAGCCAATCATTAACCATAAACAAAATATAAAAGTAAGAGAAGCTAATAAAATAGCCATGGCTAAATGTTTACTTGATTTAAATCCTAGTCTCAATCGCATAATTAAATAAGAAGCGCTACAAAAAATATAAGGAATTAAAATAGTAGAAGTAGTCATTAACATTAAAAACTTAAACTGCTCTACTAAGGCCTTGGTATAATTCATGCTCATTAATACAGAAACAAATACACTTGAAATAACTACCCCAAGTACTGGCACTCCTTTTACATTTAAACGCATGAAAATTTCAGGAAATAATTTGTCTTTAGCAATGGCATAAGGTAGTTGCCCTTGAATTAATATATAACCATTCAAAGCTCCAAAGGCAGCAATAGCAACCCCTGCGCTTATCCAGTACTCGGCCCCATGGCCCCATATTAATACTGCTGCATCGGCAAAAGGTGTTACACTATTTTTTAATTGTGCTGCTGGAATCATGCCCATTATACTTACTGTACTTAAAATATATACCACAGTGGCGATAAGTGTTCCTAAAGTAGTAGCTTTTGCAACGGTAACTGCCGAATTGTCTACGCTACCCGAAGGAATGGTAGCACATTCAATACCCAAAAAAGCAAAAAAAGTTAAAGTAGTTGTGGTTGTAATGGCAGCAATGGTAGAAGTTCCACTTGTATTGAAGGGTAAGAAATTGTCCCAATGAATATAAAATAAACCAGCAAGGCCAATTAAAATAATAGGCACAATTTTTAAAATGGTGGTTATTAATTGTACCACACCAGAAGTAAAAATGCCTAAAGAATTGATCCAAGTTAAAAACCAAATAGTACCCAAGCCTGTAACAATAGCCAATAATGAGTTCGAAGCTAATGCAGGAATGAAAGTACTTAAAGCACTAATAAAAGAAACCGTAATAGCCGCATTAGTACACCATACCGAAACTAAATAACTCCAGGCTACTAAAAAACCTGCGAAGTCACCTAGGCCTTTTTGAGAATAAGCATAAGGACCTCCGTTGGCAGCGGGTAATAAATTACTTAAATGCGCAAACACTTTTGAAATTAAAAAAGCACCAATAGCCGAGCATACCCAACCTAATAAACTTATGCCTCCAAAACTAGCTAGTGTAGCAGGCATTAGAAAAACACCTGCTCCAATCATATTGCCTACTACTAAAGAAGTACTAGTCCATAAACCTAATTTTTTTTCGGCTACTTCCATTTCTAAATATACCTATTAATAATGTTTTCTATTAATTCTTGTTGACCACTGGTTGCATTAGGTTCACCATGTTCAATCGCATACGCTCTTAAATCCTCTAAACTTAATTTACCTTGCTCAAATTCTTTTCCTTTACCAGTATCAAAAGAAGCATATCTATTGGAACGAATTTTTTTATAATCAGATTTTTGTAATACAGCATCTGCAGTAATTAATGCACGTGCAAAAGTATCAATGCCCCCAATATGTGCATGGAATAAATCGGCTGGATCGGTGGAATTTCTTCTGCGCTTGGCATCAAAATTGATACCGCCTCCTTGAAATCCACCTGCTTCAACAATAATCAACATGGTTTCTACCAATTCATTGATATTGGTAGGAAACTGATCGGTGTCCCAACCATTTTGATAATCGCCTCTATTGGCATCCATACTTCCTAGCATACCTGCATCGGCTGCCACTTGTATTTCATGTTGGAACGTGTGTCCTGCTAATGTTGCATGATTCACTTCGATATTTAATTTAAAATCATTTAGCAAATCGTATTGTCTTAAAAAACCAATCACCGTTTCACTATCATAATCGTATTGATGTTTGGTAGGCTCACAGGGCTTAGGCTCAATAAAGAAAGTACCTTTAAAACCATTTTTTCTTGCGTAATCTTTTGCAGTATGTAAGAATTTAGCCAGATGTTCTTTCTCTCTTTTCATGTTGGTATTGAGCAAAGACATATACCCTTCACGCCCACCCCAGAAAACATAATTCTCTCCGCCCAAAGCAATGGTTGCATCCATGGCGTTTTTTACTTGTGAAGCAGCATGTGTTAATACATGAAAATCGGGATTCGTAGAAGCACCATTCATATAGCGTTTATTGCTAAATACATTGGCCGTGCCCCATAATAATTTTACACCACTTGCATCTTGCTTTTCTTTTAAATAAGCAGTTAAGGCTTGCAATCTAATTTCATTCTCTTTTACATCATTGGTATGATCTACCACATCCACATCATGAAAGCAATAATACGGTAAGCCTAATTTTGTGATAAACTCAAAAGCCGCATCTGCTTTGTCTTTGGCGCGCGCAATAGCATCAATGTTATCATTCCAAGGATAAATAAGGGTGGGTTCGCCAAACGGATCAGCACCATTGCCTACAAAACTATGCCAATACGCTACTGCAAAACGCAACCATTCTTTCATAGATTTACCTGCCACTATTTTATTTTCATCATACCAACGATAGCTTAATGGATTATCGCTATTCAAACCTTCAAATTTTACGGCACCAATGCCTTTAAAAAATTCTTTTTTACCTAGTACTACCGACATAAATTTAAATTTTTAGTTATTATTATATTAATGAAGCAATTGTTTTTCTAGTTGATCTTTCCATTCCAAATAAAGGTCATCATATATTTTTGCATGCATGGGCTCGATGGTTTCAATGCATTTGAAATCCGAAAAAGCAGCTGCTGCATCTTTATAAATACCTGCGCCAATGCCTGCTCCTAGAGCCGCTCCTACGCTTCCATCTGCATGATATAATGCCACTGCTACCGCTGTTGCATTTACAAAAGCATTGCTAAATACTTTGCTCAAAAATAGATTGGCATAACCTGCTCTAATAATATTGGGTTGCAAATTATTTTCACGCATGATGTCTAAACCATATCTAAATGCAAAAGCAATTCCTTCTTGGGCTGCATTAAAAATATGGGCTGCTGTATGTTTGTTTAAATTGATACCTGAAAATTGTGCCCCTAGAATTTTATTGTTAAAAATGCGCTCTGCACCATTTCCAAAAGGAAAAATTTTCAAACCTTCGCTACCTGCTGCAATGCTCGCTGCTGCCAAATTCATTTGATGGTAATCACAATTTACACCTACCATTTTTTTCACCCAGCTATTTAAAATACCCGTACCATTAATGCATAAAAGCATTCCAATTCTGTTGTTGCTGGTCGTATGGTTGACGTGCGCAAAACTATTCACACGTGATGCTTTATCATAAGACAAAGTATCGCCCACACCATAGATGACCCCAGAAGTGCCTGCAGTAGCTGCTACTTCTCCTGGTTGAAGCACATTTAAAGAAAGGGCATTGTTGGGTTGATCACCTGCTTTATAGGTTACGGGGATGCCTGCTTTTAATTGTAAAGTATTGGCTACTGATAATTGTAAGTTTCCATGGTTACTAAACACTTCTTGTATTTTTGGAAAGATAGATGCATCAAATCCAAAATAATCTAAAACCGATTTTGAAATTTCTTTGTTTTTAAAATCCCAAAAAATACCTTCGGATAAAGCAGCTACTGTCGTGGTTATTTCACCTGTTAATTTCATAGCGATAAAATCACCAGGTAACATCATTTTATCAATTTGTTGAAACAGTTCGGGTTCGTTTTCTTTTACCCAAGCCAATTTGGCTGCAGTAAAATTTCCAGGAGAATTTAATAAATGGGACAAAGCTTTTTCATGTCCAATGGCATCGAAGGCTTTTTTACCATATTCCACAGCACGGCTATCACACCAAATAATACTGTCTCTTAAAATATTTTGATTTTTATCAACCATCACCAAACCATGCATTTGGTAAGCAATGCCAATGGCTGCAATATCAAAGGAGTTGTATTTAGGATTTTCTTTTAAAGCGGCTGTATGAAGCTTTAAGGCCCCTTGCTTCACTTGATCCCACCATTGATTTGGTGATTGTTCGGCCCAGCCAGTTTGCTTTGAAACAATAGCATTCTCGGCATCTGGATATTGAACGGTAGCAATCTTTTTTTGAGTAGAAGCATCTACCAAAGACAATTTAATAAAAGAAGTACCTATATCAATGCCTAATAAATACATGGTTATAAAGCTTAGTTTTAAGCTATCTAAAACTAAGAAATATATGCCTAATTTTTTGCTAATGCCCTAAAATAAAAGTGCCCCCGAAAGATCGGGGGCACTTTATAAATTATACTAATAAATGTATTAGAAATTTGGATTGGTAACGACACCTGAAGTTGGCTTGTTTAAGTCAGTCTCATCAGCAGGAACATCCCAATAGTCCATGAAGTTGTAGTTAATGATTGCATTGGTCCAAATTTTTGCAGTAACGTCATAAACAGTAGCACCATAACGACCACCACCGCTAGCAATTGGATAACTCCAACCCCAACGTCTTGCATCGTAGAAAGATATACCACGGAAAGCAAGAGCAACTCTTCTTTCTCTAGTTAATAAAGTCATTGCAGCAGCTTGATTAGCAGCAGTGGAAGCTGTTAAACCAGCACCTTGGAATTTTCTTACAGCATCAATGAAAGTTAAACCAGTTGCAATATTACCTAATTGGATATTTGCTTCTGCTTGCATCATAGCATTTTCTTCGTAGCTAGCAGCAATAATTAACTCATATTGACCAACGTTTCTTGTACCATAAGAATAAACACCAGCAATGGTACCTCCACCAGGTAAATTGGTAGTTTGCCATTCAGGATTTAAACTATATCTAGTACCAAAGCTCAAACCTTGTGTAAAGTTATAAGCAGTAGTAAAGTTACTTTTCAAACGTAAGTCAGCTGGATCAAATTCTTGAATTAAACGCTCACTTACTTTATAAGTAGTGGCACTTGCTTTACCAGTTGTAATACCAGCTACAGATCCACCACCAGCAGAGAAGAATCCGTTGATAGCAGCAGTGCGTCCAGTTAATACATAGTCAGTAGCAGTAACACCATTTGCAGTTAATGTTAAAATTGTATTCCAATCTGCAGCAGTCATTGTACCAGACATTGAGCTCTTAGATATGGTTGCAGCTTTACCATTTACAAATGGATTTAATTTATTCAATAATAAATTACGCGCTTTTAAAGTATTGATGTTTCTAATCCACATAGCAGTAGTCATTACTTGTCCATGACCAACTTGACAAAAAGCAGGAATTAATTGCCCCAAAACTGCTGTATAATCATTCGTTGAAGAAGCACTACCTAAAGTAGTAACCGCTAAATCGTAATAATAATTAGAACGAGAAATAATGGCATTGTGGTCTACGTAATTGCCAGATGTTTTACCAGTAGAATCGGTAATTAAACCTGCATAATACATGGTTCCAATTTGAGCATAAGACCAACCTTTCCAGAAATAAGCCCATGCTTTCATAGTAGCTTGTTTTGTGCCTTTGTCACCTGTGTAACTAACAGTAGCAACATTATCAAGTACATTGTTCATTGCTTGTTGCATAGCATACATATTCTGCCACTCATAAACAAGTGCATTGTTTGTTTGAGCAGTAGCACCTCTTGTATTATAAGCGCGTACAATAGAAACATTCGGAGAAGGATTGGTAATCAAGCTAGCAGCACTCGCTGGATCTAATTGGATAGATTGTGGAGCTGGTATTGTAGTAGTTTGGTTGTTAGAACCTTCACCACCACCAATGATATCTCCCATTTCATCATGGTAACCCCATGGTAAAGAGAAATAACTATCACCTAACCAGCCATCACCGTAGTTAAGGCCGTTTAAGTATACACCACCTTGAGCAAGGCCAATTAAACCTGTCTCATTAGTAACATTCCCAAAAATAGTTGGGGCATTTGGGTTACCAACTTCTAGTTGTTTTTGACAGCTAGTCGAAAACATGACTAAAGCTGCGAAAAAGCCCAAGTAAAGTATTTTTATTTTATTCATGACTATAATTTTTTATTTTTTTGATTAGAAACCTATGTTTAAACCAACTTGGTATGATTTCGTATTTGGCATAGTACTGTGGTCAATTCCTCTATCAAAAGAAGAGTTAACAGAACCAGAACTAATTTCAGGATCTTGACCTGTGTAATTTGTAAATGTCAAGATATTACGACCTGTAAATACCAGTTGAAGTTTTTTGAATTTCTTGAATGAATTAGTTTTAGCTAAATCAAAACTAAGAGATACGTTTCTTAATCTTACGAAAGATGCATCTTCTAAGAAGTAGTCTTTAGTTACGTTGTTACCTACACCTCTAGTTGAACCCCACAATGCATAGTAGAAACTACCATGGTATGCAGTGTATGCAGCAGGTGTGAAACCTGGAATATTAACTACTTTATCGAAGTCATTGCTAATACCATCACGATACATCCACTCTTTGGTTTGGTTATACAAATGTGAACCGTTGATCCAATCAAACTGGAAATTTAAGTTAATCCAATTGTTGAAAGTGATATTGTTAATGAAAGACATATTGAATTTAGGAGCTGGATCACCTAAAGGTAAAGACTCAGAACCAATCATTGCACCTTTAGTAGTTGTATCCACCACTACGTTTCCACCATACACCGGATCTTTAACGACTACCCATCTTCCAGAAGCTTGTTGAGCTGCTGTAAAGTAAGGAGTACCATCAGAACGTGTTTGTGTTAAACTTCTAATTGTTTGGTAAGCATAAATTTGACCAATTGGATGACCGGCAGCCAATACCACTGAAGTACTACCTGCAGATGATGTCAAAGGAATATCGGAACCGCCAGAGATTTTATCAATCATTGAAACTGCTGTTCCGTAGTTGGTTGTGAAATCCCAAGTTAAATTCTTAGAAGAATATACTGGAATGTTTAAAGAGAATTGTTGACCATGAGAACTCATGTCAATTGCATTATCCAAAATTCCACTAGCACCAGTTGATAAAGGAACCGCTACACTATAAATAACGTTCGCAGAACTTCTTTTCCAATAAGTGAAACTAGCAGTAACTGATTTGAACCAATTTGAATTTGAATTGGTATTGATAGTGAAATCTGTACCAAATTCAGTTTCTTTTGAAACCTCTACTTGTAAATTTGGATTTCTATTTGGATTAGAAAGTGCATAAGCAACTTGGCTACCAATATTTTGTTGGTTCAATACTGGGTAACGATCAAATTGACCAGGTTGGATACCCGCCTCACCATAAGCAGCTCTTACTTTAAAGAAAGGAACTACATCTTGTAATTTACCTTTCCACCAATCCATTTGAGAAGGTAATAAATAAAGATCAGCATGAGGGAAAGTAAATGGTTTTGAACCAGCTCCAAATGTTGAAGAGTAATCAGATCTGATACCAGCAGTCAAACCTAAGTAGTTGCTGTAATCAAATTTTTGATTGAACAAATAACCATAAGTAACGAATGGTACTTTATATTCTGAAACAGCTTGTGTTTGAGTAGAACTAAAACTAATAGGAGGAGCTGTTGGTAAAGAAAGACCATAACTACTAATGTAATTTTGATCTTGTTTTCTATGGTCAAATCCAATTTGAGTATTGGTTGTTAAAGGAATTTTAAAACCAAAATCTTTTTGGAAATCTGTTTTAGCACTGATGGTTGCTAAGAAGTTTTTGAAAGTACTGTTATAAGTGTAATCAGTGATTTCTCCACTATTGTCATTTCCACCACCTGCCCAATAGCCCCAATAGTTGGAGTTTTCATTAGCAGTTTGGTTTGGATAAATTACGTGGTCATTTGATGTTCTGTAGTTAATTGAATACTTCGCATCAACATCAATGTATTTATTAACCTTATAAGTAGCTTGGAAATTCTGAATGATGTCTATTTTTTGTCCTAAAGCATGCGAATTTGCAGCTTGATAATAAGGGTTGTAACCGTTTACACTCAAGAAACGAGAATATTGGTTAGCAACATAGTTATTATCTGTTGGTGACTTATATTTTAAGTCAAAGAAAGGTGAAGTGTTCAAGAAAGAATACACTTGACCATTACTACCTAAAGAGTTACCATCTGTACCACCAGAACCAAATCCTAAACCTGGAGCCATGGTATTTTTTTGGTAAATCAATTGTGTAATTGAACGAATTTTAAAGTCCTTAAATATTTCAGTACCTAAGTTTGCAGTTACGTTTGAACGATCTAAGTAACCATTGATATCAGTCATTACGGCTGTATTGGTATGGTTGTTAGAAACAGTCAAAGAGAAATCTGATTTATCAGATGCACCAGCAAGGGTAACTGAATTGTTCAAAGTATTTCCTTGTTGGAAAATTTGAGCAAAATGATCGTACCAAGGAATAGTAGCTGTGTAAGGATATTGGTTCGCATTTCTTGGATCCAAGATACCATAACGAGCAGCACCGCCATATTGGTAAGCAATACTTTTTGAAGTTGAAGAACCACCTAAACCTAAAATTGGATCCATTGCAAGTTGAGTACCATCTGTACTTACTAACTCACCAGCAGCATTGTGCAAGTAAGGATTCATTTTAGATTTGTTAAAATTACCTGAGTTGATAAACTCTTGGGTAGAATAACTAGATGAGGCACTGATTTGAGTATTTCCCTTTTTTCCTTTTTTAGAAAAAATTTGAATTACTCCATTGGCTCCTTGCGCACCATAGATAGAAGCAGATGCAGCACCTTGTACTACCTCGACTCTTTCAATGTTGTTCAAATCGATAGATTGAAGGTCGGTTGACTTTAATTCAACTCCATCAACCAATATCATTGGTTTGGTACCACCTTGTACGGTATTAATACCTCTTAATACTATGTTTACAGGGTCACCTGGGTTACCAGAGATAGAAGAAATGACAGCTCCTGGAATTTTACCAACCAAAGCTTGGTCGATAGAAGCAGAAGGAGCAGCTGGTAATTTATCTGCAGTAATAGATTCTACAGAGATACCTAATTTTCTTTTACTTGTTGCCACACCAGAACCAGTTACAACTACCTAACTTAATGCTTTCACATCAGTGGCTAGTTTAATTGTCATGTTTGCAGCAGCAGCGACTGTTTTTGATTCAAATCCAAGTGCAGTAACAACTAAAGATGCCCCATTGGCAGCTTTAACAGAAAAAGAACCATCAGAATTAACTGTGGCACCAGTTCTAGTTCCTTTTACTTGAACAGAAGCTCCTGAAATTGGATCTCCTTTTTCATCAACAACTTTACCATTAATGGTAGAATTTTGGGCCATTGCAGTACCTAAAAATAAGCACGATGCAAGTAGACTCCATAAGATTTTTTTTCTCATACTTGATTTGATTTTTGTTAAACTCAACTAATTATTGCTATAACGAGTAAAAACAAATTTAATAATTTATTAACAAATAAAAAATAATTTGCCTTAAAAAGAGCATAAATATATAATATAAAATTATAACTAATTGTAAATTAAGTACTTACAAAATATACCAAGTAAATCTTGTGGTAGTTTTTATTTTAAAGCCGGGTCGTTCTCTTTTTTCAAAAAATCTGCCCCAGAAAGGGAGCTGGATGCCCAATTTAAAACTGCCTCATTGGGCACTATTTCGATGGGTGTATTCCAAGAGGTAGAAGTCTCATTATAGGCCAAATTAGATTGGGCACTATAACAGGAAATAATGGACCATCTTGGGCTATCAGACAAATTGGCTTCGGATCGGTGCAATATATTGCTGTGAAAGAAAAGTGCATCGCCTGGTAAGATGTCTACATAAACTAAATCCATGGTTTTCAATGCATTGTCTACCATAGTTTGGTCTGCACCCACCTGCTCGCCTGCAAAACCATGGTTCACCCTACCCATTTTATGGGACCCCTTTATTACTTGGATACAGCCATTTTCTTTATTGGCTGGGGTCAATGCCACCATCACACTAATTAATTGATCCGGAAACATAAATTGATTCTTATACCAATACCCATAATCCTGATGCCATTCCCAAGCACCCCCCACTTTGGGCTCTTTTTGCATAAGCTTGGAATGAAAATGACAAACGGGTGACGGACTATCCATTAATTGTCCCACAGCTTGCACCATTCTTTCACTTCGGGTTAAATAACCAAAAACATCATTGCCTGGGGTAAACCATAATGACAATCTTGTTTTCTTTCCAGATTGATCATTTAAATCCAATGCATTTTTTTCCATAGCATTATCAGCCAATGCGGTTGTATATAATTTATCAACCTCCATTTGGGAGCAGAAATTTTTTACAATTACATAGCCATCTCTGTGATAGGCTTCTATTTGTTCTTTGGATAAAAAAGGAGTTGACATAGTATTTTTTTAAACGCTCAACTTGCAAACGCTACTTTAAATATAATAAACTTAGCAACACAAATGGGTAGTTACTTAATTTTTTATTTAAATTGAGGAGCTGAAAAAGGCATGACATCAAATGACATCAGTGCATTAAAAAAAGTAAAAAATGAAAATTACAAAAGCCGCCATTGAATTGGCCGAAAAAACAATAAAGCCTTATATACACCGCACTCCTGTTCTTACCAATAAAAGTATCAACGAAATTACGGGCATTGATTTTTATTTTAAGTGCGAGAATTTTCAAAAGATTGGTGCATTTAAAATTCGAGGAGGCATGAATGCAACTTTAAGTTTAAGTCCAGAACAATTAAAAAATGGAATTGCTACGCATTCTTCGGGCAATCATGCACAAGCTTTGGCTTTTGCAGCAAAAACATTGGGCATCAAAGCTTATATCGTGATGCCCAAAGCTTCTCCACAAGTAAAAATAGATGCAGTAAGAGGTTATGGTGCCGAAGTAATTATATGCGAATCCAATCAAACTGCAAGAGAAACTGCATTAAATAAAGTTGTTGCAGAAACAGGCGCTGAATTTATTCATCCTTATGATGATGATCGTGTAATTACTGGACAAGCTACTTGTGTTAAAGAATTGATCGAAGAAGTGCCCGACTTAGAAGTAGTCATTGCTCCTGTTGGTGGGGGTGGATTGCTTTCTGGAACTTGTTTGGGTGCACATTACTTTCAACCAGGTTTGAAAGTGTATGCTGGTGAACCAGAAGGTGCAGCAGATGCAGTATTAAGTTTTAAATCTGGCAAATTAGAAAAAGCCCCTTTTGTAGATACCATTGCCGACGGATTGCTCACTACTTTAAGTGAACGTACTTTAGATATTATTAAAGAATATGTTACCGATGTATTATTAGTCTCAGATACAGAAATTATTGCAGCATTAAAATTAGTATACGAAAGAATGAAAATTATTGTAGAGCCAAGTTGTGTCGTACCTTTTGCTGCTGCCATTAAAAATGCACACTTGTTCAAGGGGAAAAAAGTAGGTATTATATTTACTGGAGGCAATGTAGATCTTACTAAATTTGGAACCTGGTTTCCAGCAAAATAAAAATTAGTGCTTCCTTAAAAAAAGCCATTGTAGAAAATTAGTACAATGGCTTTTTTATATTTATATTTTTTAAGCTTCTAAATTTTTCGCAAGATCGGTTTTACTCCATTTTTTAGTTTCTTGAATCCAAGCACCAGTATGTTCAGAAATATTCATCAATATGTCCCAGGCTTGCGCCATTAAGCTTTTCTTGATGGCTGTATTTTTAAAACTTTTATTTAGTTCAATTTTCCCAACCATTTCTCCATTTAACAAATAGGCCGTTTTATTAAATATCTTACCTACTACTTTTTTGTTTTTCCCGAAAAAACAATCTCCAATTAAAATGCCTATAACATGCTCTTGTGTAGTATCCAATATCATCATGTTTTGAATATAGCCCACTGTTTCTTTGTTTTGGTTTTGTATTAAATACATGATGGCAATTGTTTGTTTTTATATTTTAAGAATTGTAGAAAATTAATGATGATTGGTAGGCATATTTTGCATTAAAATAGCCACAATTTCCTCAGTGGAATGGGTTAGTTTAAATTGAATATGATTCTCCGCACTCACCCAATCATTAAAAATTTGATTAAATTTTGCATCTATCTTTTTAATAACAGTTACCCCTAATTTTTTCATGGCTGCTCCATTGCATTCTTGTTCAAAGTGATTTAAAATAGGAATGCTTAATATTTTCTTTTTTAAATACATGGCTTCTGCTGGGGTTTCAAAACCACCTGCAGTAATCAATCCATGGCATCGAATTAAACTACTGGTAAACGATTTATTTTCTATTGGAAAAAAACCAATGTTCTTGTAATTGGTTATTTGTGTTACCTCTTTTGTAAATACTTCAAAATGAAAGCCAGGCTGTGCTAATAAATAAGGTTGCAAGAATTCAATGGAGTATTGAGGCAAATAAACGCAGATATGTCCTTCATCACTTACAGTGGCCTGTACTACCTCATCTTTAATAATTGGATTGTAAATATGTTGGTCATAGGACTCAAAATGCAATCCTAAATAATTCGTGCTTTGGACGAAATTATCTAATACTAAATTTCCAATAGGATTGAAACTGCTGGCCCTTGGTGTGCGCTTACTTTGGAAACTGGCTTGATGTCCAAATTGAATGCTTTTTTTCTTTTTAAATTTACAAGCAAGCGATGTAATAAATTCAAAATCATTAATAATAACATCGTATTTGTCAAGGGGCAAAGCCTTGGCTTCTTTGTAAATATTAAAACTCAATGATTTGGAAATTTTTCCATAATCCATGCCGCCAGTAGTTTTATAATGCAAACTCACTCCATTGCTCTTGTATTTGATGGGCAAGCTTGAATTTAATTGAGCATTGGACCCGCTTAAAAAAAAATCTACTTCGCCATATTTTTTTAAATAGGGGTACAATTGCTCTGCCCTACTAATATGCCCATTGCCGGTTCCCTGTATGGCGTAAAATATCTTCATACATTCGTTCATTACATCGATACTTGAAATGCAACTTCTTTTGTCATCACACTCAATTCTTCTCTTAAATTGATGATTTTATTATTGCTTGCTTTTTCGTTTTCAAATTGCTTTGGATCGTAATGATATAATTTCCATGCATTGTCATAATATTCCAAAGAGGTTAAATTTTCTATCCAATCACCACTATTTAAATAAGTAACACTGCCTTTATCGGTTGTCACTACACGATGTTGTGGCTGATGAATATGGCCGCAAATAACATATTGATAATTGTTTTCAATGGCCAATTCTGCAGCTGTTTGTTCAAAATTGTTGATCCAAGACACTGCTTTTTTTACACCATTTTTTACATTCTTACTAAAACTCATTTTTTCTTTGCCCATCAATTTCATTGCCCAATTCAATACACTATTGATGAGAATTAATAAATCATACCCATAGCCGCCTAGCTTTGCTAGAAATTTTGCGCCGCCCTTGGTTGTTCTATCAAAAACATCTCCATGGAATACCCAGTTTTTCTCTCCATTAATTTCAAAAACAATTTTATCAGTTAATTGAATATTGCCCATTTCAAAATCGGCATATTTGCGTAAGGCTTCATCATGGTTGCCCGTGATATAAATTACTTTCGTATCCTTACTGGCCATACTAAAAATTTGTTTGATCACCGCCATATGACTTGCAGGAAAATAGCGTTTGTTAAATTGCCATATGTCTATGATGTCCCCATTTAAAATGAGTGTTTTAGGCTTGATGCTCTTTAAATAGTTTAGGGCCTCTTTTGCTTGACAACCAAAAGTTCCTAAATGAAGGTCACTGATGATGCATATTTCCATTGGTCGCTTGTCCATGGCTAGTAGTTTGTGTAAATAACGCACAGATGTGTAACTTCAATGTGTCGCTATTATTAACTTAACATTAATAAATTGTGACCGGAATATTACTTAATTCAAGTATTGTACTTTTACAGTGAATTTTTAGTCCCATGAAGAACAATTACATACCAAGAGATATTAGCTGGCTTAGTTTTAATGCAAGGGTATTGCAAGAAGCCAATGATCAATCAGTAGCATTAAAAGACAGAATTCGATTTTTAGGCATTTTTTCTAACAATTTAGATGAGTTTTTTAGAGTACGTGTGGCCACTTTAAAACGCATGGTAGAATTTATAGAAAAAAAGAAGAGTCTCAATATCGACATCATCGATACACCGCAGGTCATATTAGATGATATTCAAAAAGTTGTTTTAAGACAACAAAACGAGTTCAACCGTATTTGGGCCAATATCAATAGAGAATTAATTAAAAGAAAAATTTTAATTATCAATGACCGAAAATTAAACAATGAACAAAAGATATTTGTTCGAGATTATTTTGATAATGTGGTGCGTCCATACATCATTCCGTTAATGATCGAAAACTTACCCGAGCTTCCTTATTTAAGAGATAAAAGTTTGTATTTAGCCATTGTCATGCGAAACAAACAAAATGCTTATCATGAAAAATTTTCATTAATTGAAATCCCTTCTAAATCTATTGGGCGTTTTATCATTCTTCCATCCAGCCCAGGCACTAAATCCATTATATTATTAGAAGACATTATTAAATTTAATCTACCCATTATATTTTCACATTTTAAGTTTAATAAATTTGATGCACATGTTTTTAAAATTACCAAGGATGCAGAGATAGATTTAGATCAAGAAGTAGGTATTAATTTTGTTGATAAGATTTCAAAAGGTGTAAAAAATAGAAGAAAAGGGAAACCTGTTCGTTTTGTATATGACAAAGACATGAATGCAGAATTGCTCGACTTTTTAATTCAAAAATTACACCTCACTAGAAAAAGCAGTATCATTCCAGGTGGCCATATTCATAATTTTAGACATTTTATGGACTTCCCAGATGTATTGGTGGAAAAACAAGAAAGACCAAAACCCTTTAAGCATCCAGCTTTTAAAAAATACAGTCAGATTTCAGAAGTGATATTGCAAAAAGATGTACTGCTGCATTTCCCCTACCATAGTTTTGACCCAGTGATTGATATGCTAAGAGAAGCGGCCATGGACGATGATGTTGTTTCCATTAAAATTACCGCCTATCGCTTGGCCGATAATTCTAAAGTGATCAATGCCTTAATTAACGCAGCCAGAAACGGTAAAAAAGTAACTGTATTTTTAGAATTAAAAGCGCGTTTTGACGAAGAAGCCAATTTAGAATGGAAAAACACTATGGAGGAAGAAGGCGTAAACGTTTTAGTGGGCATTCCAAATGTAAAAGTGCATGCAAAAATTTGTATCATCCAAAAAAAGATTGCTGGCAAAATGGTACAATATGGTTTTATTAGTACTGGAAATTTAAATGAGAAAACAGCTAGGATATACGCGGATCATTGTTTACTTACAGCCTCTAGATCTTTATTAATGGAAGTGAACAAAGTATTTACCTATTTAGAAACTTGGCAATCGGGTGATAAACCTATTGAGAAAACACGTAATTTATTAATTTCTCCAATCAACATGCGCAATAGCATTATTCAGTTAATCAATAATGAAATAAAATTTGCAAAATTAGGCAAACCTGCTAAAATTATTGTCAAACTAAATTCTTTAACTGATCAAATACTTTTAGATCATTTATACAAAGCTTTAAAAGCAGGGGTAGAAGTACATTTGATTATTAGAGGTATTCTTACACTAAAAAAAGATAGTGAAAAATTGAATCATAAATTAAATGCCATTAGCATTGTGGACCAATATTTAGAACATGCGCGGGTGATGATTTTCCATAATAAAGGCAATGAAAAAGTATTTATTTCCAGTGCCGATTGGATGGTTAGGAATCTAGACCACCGTATAGAAGTGGCTACACCAATTTTAGATGTTCAATTGAAAAAAGAACTAATAGATATTATCAATATTCAATTAAAAGATAATAACAAGGCCAGAATTTTAGACGAAAATTTAAGCAATAATTATGTACCTTCCATTGGTAAGAGAGTGTACAAATCACAGGTAGCCACCTACCAATATTTAATAGGAAAAAATAAATAAATTGATACTCGCAGCAATAGATATAGGAAGTAATGCAGTTAGATTGCTTATTAGTGAAGTAGTTAAAAAAGACAAAGAACTTGGTTTTAATAAATTATGCCTTTTAAGAATTCCCGTACGTTTGGGTTTTGATGTTTTTGAGAAAGGGCATATTGGTGGACAAAAAAAGAAGATGTTAATTAATACCATCAAAGCTTTCAATAATTTAATGAAAGTATATGAAGTGGAACATTATATGGCCTGTGCTACCAGTGCCATGCGCGATGCAGAAAATGCCAAAGAAATTATCAAGGAAATTAAATCCGAAACCACTATTGAAATTGAAGTCATTACTGGAGAACTAGAAGCGGAAATTATTTATGAAAACCATATTGCGGAATTATTAGACAAGGATAAAAGCTACTTATATATCGATGTAGGAGGTGGAAGTACCGAAATTACTTTATACCATAAATCCAATGTAGTTGTTCAAAAATCATTCAATATAGGTACCGTTCGTATTTTGACCAAAAAGGTAAAAGACGAAACCTGGGAAGAAATGAAAGAAACTTTGAAAGACTTGTCCAAAAAGTACAATAACATGATTGGCATTGGTTCTGGTGGCAATATCAATAAATTATTTTCATTAAATGGCAATAAGAATGGGAAATTTATCAGTGCAGAAAGTTTAAAAGAAGTGTACAAGGAAATGGATCCCTTATCTGTTCAAGAAAGAATGGACAAATACACCCTTAAAGAAGATAGAGCAGAAGTAATTGTACCTGCTTTAAGCATTTATAATGCCATTTGCAAATGGGCAGACATAGAGGAAATATATGTTCCTAAAATTGGATTGGCTGACGGACTCATACATCACTTGTATGATATGGTGGAACACGAATAAATTATAACATGGGCAGCTTAAGCATATGAAAGAATTTTTCTTCTTCAAATTCAATAACATCCCCTGGTTGCATATTGCCTAATTCAATATTTTCGATGGAAGTTCTGATAAGGCGCATACACTTATGATTCACTGCCGCCACCATCTTACGCACCTGATGATATCTACCTTCGGTAAGGCTTACTTGTAGCCAACTAGTTTGCACATTGGGGTGCAGTGGATTTTCCACTGCTGCTAAACCAAAAGGCTGTTCCAACAATTTAACCAAACAGGGTGTTGTTGTAAATACTAGTCCATTGGGCGCACTTATATCAATGCCTGCCGCTAATTTTTTTACCGTTTCAGGCGCTACTTTATTTTTTACTTGAACTAAATAATTACGGGTATGGGGTATGGCCCCTTGAAACAAAAGTTTAGTAATTTTTTTATTAGTGGTGAGTAACAATAAGCCTTCTGAATTTTGATCCAATCTTCCTATAGCATGTGTTCCTTCAGGAAAAATAAAATTCAATTGATGCAATAAATTTACTTGATGTGTACTAACAAATTGGGAAACCATATTGATAGGCTTGTACACTACAAAATATCGGTGTGGCTGCATAACAGCAAATTACTTAATATTGCATATGCAACAAGCTTCCAAGGACCCTTTACATGGAAAAACATTAGAATCAATCGTTACCGAACTAGTGGCTTATTTTGGATGGGAAGATCTAGGTCAACACATTCCCATCAATTGCTTTAACAGCAACCCCAGCATCCAATCTAGCTTAAAATTTTTACGCAAAACGCCTTGGGCGCGCACCAAAGTAGAACAATTGTACATAAGAATGATTGAGCAATAGATTACTGCTAAAACACTTCCCCCAAATTCATAAATATCCCCTTAGAACCTCCTTGTCCTATTCCATAATCAATGGCAATATTGGTATTGGAATGTTTATTTAATTTAATACGTATGCCTGCGCCATAACCTGGCAAAATAGATTGTAAAGGTTTGCCCTGACTTTCTGAAATACTTTGCATATTGGCAAATAGTACGCCGCCTAAGAAACCATTTTCGGTAATGCCAAAACGATATTCAGATTCGGCATAGACCAATTTATCTCCTCTAAATCGTCCTTGTATATAACCTCTACCAAAATTGCCATAGGTATCTGATGCAGTAGAAGGTATGTCTAAATATGGCTGCTTCCCACCCAAGGTAAAAATATTATAAGACCAAAAAGCCAAAATATTTTTACTACCCATTGGAAAAGGAAGGTACTTTCTATAATCGAACATGATGGTTTGCCAAGGCGCATCACTGCCTAAAAAACTTAGATTGTCTCGATACACTAGATTAAAATAACTACTATTGGCTACTGGATACACTAATGATTTTCTCGTGTCGTATAAAAGATTTATTAAAAGTCCTACCGAGCTGGAATGTTTTGTAAATCCATATTGATTAAATCCAACAAGAGGTTTGTTCAATGTTGTCGTATCTGTGATATTCCAGTGATAGTCTATGTTTAAGCCTGGTCCAAAATAG
>Ga0194047_10000342_pt1 | contig 31710 bp, 25 predicted proteins | sample JunL225m_MetaG_2_FD_160070 | JGI IMG/M metagenome (GOLD analysis project Ga0194047, IMG submission 160070) | Anoxic zone freshwater microbial communities from boreal shield lake in IISD Experimental Lakes Area, Ontario, Canada - Jun2016-L221-5m | ecosystem: Environmental > Aquatic > Freshwater... | reverse complement strand
TTCGAATGGTCCTCGTGCCAGCCACCATGGAACTCCTCGGCGCCCGTAACTGGTGGATGCCTGCCTGGCTTGATCGCCTGCTTCCCAAGATCAATGTAGAAGGCAAGCACCACACGAAGCCGGCCCCGATACCCTGATGAAATAAGGGTTTGAGCCTATTGCCTTGACAAGGGGGTAGCAAATCACATAGCCCTGAAATAGATATGGCCAAGTTTCTCGTAATAGTTGAGTCCCCCGCAAAGGCAAAAACGATCTCCCAATACCTCGGATCGGACTTCAATGTCCGTGCTTCGGTCGGTCATATTGCCGACCTTCCCAGCAAAGGAATGGCCGTCGACGTCGACAACGGATTTGCACCGACGTATGAGCTCACCGAGCGCGGCCGCACTGTTGTCAAAGAACTCAAAGATCTCCTCAAGTCATCTGATGCCTTATATCTAGCAACGGACGAAGACAGAGAAGGCGAATCAATCTCCTGGCATCTGCTTCAGCACCTCAAGCCCAAAGTTCCGGTGCACCGCATGGTGTTCCACGAAATCAACGCGAAGTCCATTCAAGAAGCCGTTGAGAACCCGCGCGAACTTGACCAGCCTCTTGTTGATGCCGCTGAAACTCGCCGCATCCTCGACCGCTTGTTCGGATACGAAGTGTCACCCGTGTTGTGGCGTCGAGTTAACCGTGGTCTTTCGGCTGGTCGCGTACAGAGCCCTGCGCTTCGCCTCATTGTTGAGCGCGAATGGCAACGCATCAAATTTATTTCAGCTGATTACTTCTCTCTTGAAGCCGTCACTGATACCACACCATCATTTACTGCCAAATTGCTTTCCGTCAACGGCACCCGCATAGCAACAGGTAAAGATTTTTCCGAACAAGGTGTGGTTAATCCCGATGTCACCATTCTTACCGCTGCACGAGGCGCAGAAATAACAGCCGGCCTTGCCAACGTTGATCTTGTTGTTCGCACCGTTGATGAAAAGCCATACCGCTCATCACCAAAGCCTCCATTCACCACCAGCACACTGCAACAAGAAGCTGGCCGCAAATTGCGTTTGTCCAGTCGTCAAGTCATGAGCGCCGCACAGAGTTTGTATGAACGTGGATTCATTACGTATATGCGTACAGACTCCATCTCATTGTCAGATGAAGCAATCAATGAAGTGCGCTCATACGTACAACGTGACCACGGCAAGCAGTTCCTTACTGATGGCCCACGTAAGCACAACTCAAAAGTAAAGAATGCACAAGAAGCTCACGAAGCAATTCGTCCTGCATTGCCGTTGCGTTCGCCAGAACAACTTGGTGGCGAACTACGCGGACAAGATGCCGGCGTGTACCGCCTCATCTGGCAGCGCACACTTGCATCACAAATGTCAGACACACTCGGCACCACAGTCAGTGTGCGTCTTGGTGCAACAGCAGCAGATACCCAACGCACCGATTGTGAATTTTCAGCAAGCGGAACAACCATTACGTTCCCTGGTTACCGTCAGGCGTACGAAGAGTCACGTGATGAAGATGAAACTCCGTCAGACGACGAAAATGCATTGTTGCTTCCTGTATTAACTCCAGGACAAAATGTTCCTGTTAGTCAGTACTCACCTACATCGCACTCAACTACTCCTCCTCCTCGCTACACCGAAGCGTCGTTGGTAAAGGAATTGGAAAGTAAGGGAATTGGTCGTCCGTCAACGTGGGCAAGCATTATTTCCACCATGGTTGATCGTGGCCATTACTTATGGAAAAAGGGAACATCACTCGTTCCTACATGGACCGCGTTTTCTGTTATTCGTTTATTGGAAGAAAACTTCGACACCCTTGTTGACTACGAATTCACTGCCAAACTTGAAAATGGGCTCGATGCCATTGCAAATGGTGAAGTCAAAAAGGGAACATGGCTTCATGATTTCTATTTTGGAATAGATGGCACAGAAGGCCTGCACGGAATCGTTGCAGCGAAACTTGAAGGCGGCTCTATTGATGCTGCTGCTGTCAATACATTCGAACTTGGTGCACACCCTGACACTGGTGAAGTAGTAATCGTCAAGCCTGGTTTGTACGGACCATATGTTCGTTCTGGTGAAAACACTGCAAGTGTTCCCGACACAATGACGCCCGACGAACTCACACTTGACGCCGCAGTCACATTGTTGAAAGCACCGAAGGGTGACACCCCAATGGGCGAACACGAGGGTTACCCCGTGTTCGCAAAGTCAGGTCGCTACGGTCCATACGTTCAATGGGGAACCATGGATGTTCCACCCGAAGGTATGGAAAAGCCAAAGATGACTTCCTTGTTCAAAACAATGAACATTGATCGGTTGTCAATGCAAGATGCTCTTGACCTGTTGTCACTGCCGCGCACCGTTGGTGCAGACCCCACCGATGGCGAACTGATTACTGCACAAAATGGTCGTTACGGCCCATACGTGAACAAGGGTAAAGAAAGTCGTTCTCTACAAACAGAAGAACAGCTTCTTACCGTCACGTTGGAAGAGGCGCTCGCTCTCCTTGCCACACCACGCGTGTTCGGTAAAGGCCGCGCAGTAGCAAAGCCACCACTTCGTGAATTTGGCATCGACCCCGCAAGTGAAAAACCAGTTGTAGGTAAAGAAGGCAAGTTCGGCGATTACATCACTGATGGTGAAACCAACGCCGGGCTCACCCGTGGTGACCGTATGGAACAGATGACAAACGAGCGTGCATACGAGTTGCTGCAATTACGTCGCGAATACATTGAAGCAAACGGTGGGCCAAAGAAAAAGAAGGCCGGCGGACGAAAAGTCGCAGCAAAAAAGGCACCAGCAAAGAAGACAGCCGTGAAAAAAGTTGCCGCCAAAAAGGCGCCAGCGAAAAAGGCCGCAGCAAAAAAAGCTGCTCCTAAGAAAAAGGCTGCAACAACTTCTTCGGATGACGAGTGAGCACTCCGGCATACATTGCGCTTGAGGGTTTAGAGGGCTGCGGGAAAAGCACGCACACACAGCGACTTGGTGAGCACCTGAATGCAACCATCACTCGCGAACCGGGCGGCACTCGCATCGGAGCACTTCTTCGCGCCATTTTGGCGGATCCAGAAAATACAGATCTGTCACCACGCACCGAAGCCTTACTAATGGCTGCAGACCGTGCGCAACACATGGCAGAAATTGTGCAACCAGCGTTAAACCGCGGACAACACGTCGTTAGCGATCGCTCTATTTATTCCACACTCGCCTACCAAGGGTACGGACGTCGTCTCGGCACACCAGATCTTTTGAATATCTCTACTTGGGCACTGAACGGCCGTCTGCCCGACATGGTGGTTTTCATATCAGTGCCCACTGACATTTTGAACGAGCGACTGGCTAAGAGAAACCTGGATCGCTTCGAACGTGAAGGTGCTGATTTTTTCGCCCGCATTAATGATGGATTTACCGAACTTCGTGAAGCAGACCCCGAACGCTGGATAGTCATCGATGGCACTGTTCCCAAAGACGATGTCGAGGCAGCGATTCGTGTTGCCGTTCTTGACAGACTGAATTAGTAGCCTGCCTACATGGCATCTATATGGGATTCAGTGGTTGGTCAAGACCGCGCAGTAGAACAACTGCAGCACGCCGCTATCTCCCCTGTGCATGCCTACCTTCTCGTCGGCACTGAAGGTTGCGGGAAAGACGAAGCGTCTCGTGCGTTCGCTGCCATGTTGTTGTCGGGTTCAGATAATCCGACAGAGCGCATTAACGAAATGGCGTTGCGTGGCGCGCACCCTGACGTACACGAAGTTCGTCGCGATGGCGCATCAATTCTGAAAGAACAAGCAGAAGACATTATTAAGATCGCGTCAATCACTCCTAGTGAAGGTGCACGCAAAGTCATCATTGTTCATGAGGTTCATCTCATGGCTCCCGCCACTGCGGCAAAACTTCTCAAGACCGTTGAAGAACCACCATCCGGAGTTTTCTTCATCATGCTCGCTGATCAGGTTGATGAGTCTCTCGCCACCATTGCATCACGTTGTCTCACCGTGCATTTCGGTTTGCTCGAGAATGCCGATATTGAGAAGGCTCTTATCAATTCGGGCATCGCTCCCGCTCTAGCTCATGCTGCAGCGCAATCATCAGCTGGCAGCATGACTCGCGCACAGTTGCTTGCCTCAGATCCGCAACTTGCACAACGCCGAGAGTTCTTTGCAAATATCCCACGCCGTATCGATGGCACAGGCGCAACCGTTGCTGCAATCGTTGAACAAATTCTTGCGATGATCGACGATGCGGTTGAGCCTCTTAGTAATCAACATGCTCAAGAAGTAGTCGACACAGAAAAGACACTTGCGCTCATGGGTGTGAAACGTGGTGGCAAGAAAATGTTGGAAGACCGTCACAAGCGTGAAATCCGCCGTTATCGCACTGAAGAACTGCGATCAGGTCTTACAGCCATCGCAAGTATCTATCGCGATGAGCTTGCACGTAATCCAAACATCCATCGCCCCGAGGCGTACATCTCTGCCATCAATAGACTCCATGAAGGTATGCGTCGATTATCACTGAACGTCAACGAAGCAATTTTGTTGCGCGACCTTATTTGGTCGCTGCCATCTCCATCAGCCGACGCTGCCCTGCAGTTTGTCCTTTCAGAAAATGCCGAATGATGCGTAGTCGACTCGCAGTTGTTGTCGGACTCTTTCTGGGTTTCGCCGGAATCATGCATTTTGCAAACCCTTCATTCTTTAACGACATCGTCCCGCCATGGCTTCCACCCAGCCGCGCATTTTGGACATATATAAGTGGTATGGCTGAACTCGTCACTGCTGCTTTGTTGTTACGTCCTGCAACGCGCAAAACTGGAGGGAAGGCTGCACTGCTTTTGTTCATTGCGGTGTATCCCGCAAATTTGTATATGACCTGGGACTGGCGCCACGATGTTGCGTCAAAACAGTTCATCTCATGGGCTCGCTTGCCGTTTCAATTCCTTTTTATATGGGCCGCGTGGTCCATCATTCAGTTGAACTCGGTAGATGATCGACCTGCAATGCCAGGCGATGTCACATAACTATTGGTTGCCCGGCATTCTCGTCGGTACAGTGAAGTTCCTGCCCAGGTAGCTCAGTCGGTAGAGCAACGCACTCGTAATGCGTAGGTCAGGGGTTCGATTCCCCTCTTGGGCTCCAGCCTGTCTTCCACCCTTTTTAATAGGGCTTTGAACAGTTGTTCATATAGATATTGACTACGTCCTCGTTGCTGACTTGTATTGTGTTCCCCATGCACTCAACCTCTCAGATCTGGCGACGGTGTCGCGCAGCGGCCCACCATGGTCTGATCACAGTCCTCGTTGCAGCTCTCGTGACAACATTCGGATTAAGTAGTCCTACGTCGGCGACAAGTGAACAGCGGCAAGCAGAACCCGCAGTATTCCCTGAAGGTATCCAATATTCAAACCCGCAGACAATTGTAAATTCGGTGTCTTGTGCTTCAGTAGGAAACTGCACCGCAGTCGGACACTTCACAAATAATCAAGGCCAAACCGAAGCTTTCACCACAACGTCCACGAATGGCGTGTGGACACAAGCACAGCCCGCAGTGTTTGCCCTTGGTATTCAAAGCTTTGCTCCGGATGCAGATTTCACTTCAGTGTCATGCGCTTCAGCCCGAAATTGCACCGCGGTCGGACGAGTCAAGAATTGGAGTAGCGGCTACGAAGCAATCACTATGACGTCCACTAACGGTGTGTGGGCAAATGCGCAGCCTGTAGTTTTTGGTCTCAATATCCAGAACACCGACCCAAGTGGATATTTCACTTCGGTGTCATGCACATCACCAGGAAACTGCACCGCAGTCGGTTGGTTCTTTACTGTCAACGAATCCACTGAGGCGTTCACCGTGACATCCACCAACGGTGTGTGGGCCACAGCACAACCCGCAGTGTTCGAAGACAACATCCAAAACAACAGACCCAACGCCAATCTAAATTCGGTCTCATGCACATCACCAGGAAACTGCACCGCAGCCGGGCTGTTCTCGAACACAAGCGAAATCTTTGAGGCGTTTACCATGACATCCACCAACGGAACATGGGCTACAGCACAACCTGCAGATTTTGACACTGTGGTGTTCGGGCGAGCACAACTCGATGCGGTGTCATGCACATCAGCAGGAAACTGCACCGTCGTCGGATGGTTTTTCAATGCGAGTGGACCCATGGAGGCATTTACCATGACATCCACCAACGGAACATGGGCTACAGCACAACCCGCGGAATTCCCAGACACTGTGCTGTTCGGGCAAGCACATCTCAGTGCGGTGTCATGCACATCAGCAGGAAACTGCACTGCGGTCGGTCAGTTCACAAATGGCAATAACGCCAATGAGGCGTTCACCATGACATCCACCAACGGAACATGGGCTACAGCACGACCCGCGGAATTTGAAAATGGAGTCCAAAGCCCCGATCCAAGTGCAATTTTTAATTCAGTGTCATGCACATCACCAGGAAACTGCACCGCCGTCGGGCAGTTCCAAACTGTAGTTCGTAACTTCGTGGCGTTCACCATGACGTCCACCAACGGAACATGGGCCACCGCACGACCAGCGGAATTCAACGCTGGTGTTCAATACGAACATCCATATTCAAATGCGAATTCTGTGTCATGCACATCAGCAGGAAACTGCACCGCCGTCGGACAGTTCAGTAATGCAGTTGGTGATAATGAGGGGTTCTCCATGACATCCACCAACGGAACATGGGCCACAGCACAGTCCACAATATTCCCAGAAGCCCTCATCTATAAAGAAGCTGTAATCAATGCGGTGTCGTGCGCATCACCAGGAAACTGCACCGCAGTCGGGCAGTTCAGAAGTAAAGGCAGCAGCGTGGCGTTCACCATGACATCCACCAACGGAACATGGGCCACAGCACGACCAGCGGAATTTACTACTGGTGACCAATCCGAACGCCCATCTTCATTTTTTAATTCGGTCTCATGCACATCACCAGGAAATTGCACTGCGGGTGGAAACTTTATGAATATGGTCGGCTACAAGGCGTTTACCATGACATCCACCAACGGAATATGGACAAAAGCACAACCCGCAGTTTTTGGCACCGGAGTCCAAAACGAAATCCCACATTCGGATATACGTACGTTCTCAAATTTGAACTCGCTCTCATGCACATCACCAGGAAACTGCACCGCAGTCGGAAGCTATACAAATATATCTGGCCTCGTCGGGGCGTTTACCATGACGTCCACTAACGGCGTATGGGCACAAGCACGACCAGCAGAATTCCCAGACAATGTGGTGCACGAGTACGCAGAACTTAGTGCGGTGTCATGCACATCACCAGGAAACTGCACCGCAGTCGGAAAGGTTCAACCTACGGAAGGTAAATTTTATCCCAGTTCGGCATTTACCATGACGTCCACTAACGGAACATGGGCACAAGCACGACCAGCAGAATTCCTAGACAATGTGGTGCACGAGTACGCAGAACTTAGTGCGGTGTCATGCACATCACCAGGAAACTGCGCTGCAGTCGGATACTTCGGGGATCTACTTGAAGTTCCAACCGAGTATCAGACGACGACAAAATATGCTGCATTCACCATGACATCCACCAACGGTGTATGGGCACAAGCACGGCCTGCGGACTTCCCAGACAATGTGGTGCACGAGAATGCAGACCTAAGGGCGGTGTCGTGCACATCACCAGGAAACTGCACTGCAGTCGGGTCATTTTCAAATGGGATCGGATCAAATGAAGGATTCACAATGACATCCACCAACGGTGTATGGGCCGCAGCACAGCCTGCAGTGTTTGACACGTTGGTCCAGAACGAAAATCCATCTGTAACTATCAATTCGGTGTCGTGCACATCACCAGGAAACTGCACTGCAGTCGGAGAATTCGCAATTCCGACCCTTGCACAAAAAGCATTCACCATGACATCCACCAACGGTGTGTGGGCTACAGCACAGCCTGCACCCTTCCCTGATGATTTCGTATATCGGCGGGCAAGTTTCAATTCTGTGTCGTGCACATCACCAGGGAACTGCACTGCAGTCGGGTTCTTTTTAAATGCTATTGGATCAATCGAGGCATTTACACTGACATCAACAACAGCGACAACAACACCAACAACAACCCCGACAACAACCACACCAACACCAACTACAACCCCGACAACAACACCGACTACAACCCCGACAACAACACCAACAACAACACCAACAACAACACCGACAACAACCCCGACAACCACCACAACTACACCGACTACTACCTCAGCAACAACAACAACCCCATCAACTACAACAACCACGACAACAACCACACCACAACAAACCACTTCCGCTCCGGCACCAAAGGAACAAGTTGTGTTGGGTCTTCCAATACCCACAAAGCCTTTGCTGCCAGTTACATCTCTCGTGACTGGTGCCCCTGTGTCCATTACCCTCAGTGGTTTTGTACCTGGAGAGTATGTGCAATTGATTGTCGCTTCAACACCGCGTGTCATTGCATCTGGTTACGCAGATCGCAATGGATCAATCACATTGACTAGTGAACTTCCCACGTCGTTGTTGACAGGTAATCACTCACTTGCGCTGTATGCACCAGTGAGCGGGCATGGAATACGTCAGCCATTCACTGTGATTACAACTGCGACCTCTCTACCTCAAACAGGCGCATCAATATCGCCGTTGCTTTCCATGGCACTTTTCTTGTTGCTATCTGGATTCTTGTGCGTTGCGTGGTCACGTCGCCGTACACAGTGATGCCTGTCACAACAACGTAAGGGTTTATCCAATTCTGGGTAAACCTTCCGCCAATAATCAGAAACTCACAGACAAGACAAGTTCGGCATGCCTACTCTGCCCTTATGAGTTACACACAAACCCTCTCGAGCCAATCCTTCACCCCCAGCCAAGCTGACCAGAATCCTCTTCGTCGTGCCGCAACTGTCATCGGCCTTCTTTCCATCGCACTCATTCACGTGCTGGACCTTCCTGGTAAGTGGTCAGAGACTCGCTACCTGGGTGTTGGATACGTGCTTGTCATTGTCGCATCTTTAGTTCTTGCAGAAATCAATTCAACAAGAAGTGATAAGCGTGCAATGTATGCAAGTGCAGCCCTAGCTGTAGCAGTCCTCGCCGGATTCATTATCAATCGCACCGTAGGCATGCCCGGAGCGAACGAAGACATTGGCAACTGGAGCGAACCATTGGGTCTTGCTTCACTCTTTGTCGAAGCAATCACCGTATGGGTCACCGTTCGCGGCGCCATAGAAATGCACCGCCGCAAGTAGACCTCTAGGCTGAAAACATCATGTTGAAGCGTTTAGTACCCATTGCCCTATTAATCCTGTCGGCATGTGGGCAAAAATCCAGTAGTGACACAACTGTTGTCAAAACACCAGTAACTACTGCTTCTACCCCTGTCGTAATAACCCCTACCACCATCGCAGCAATCGCCAATCCAGCGTCGGGAGAAAAAGCAGTCACCTGCGATAACAAGACAATCGGTGCGAGCTACGGAGAAAAAGTGAAGCTCGAGTTTTGTACCACCACGTGGGCCATGGGCGACACTGACCAAGACACATGGAATTGTCCGAAAGAAGGATGCGCACAGACTCGGCTGTATCACCTTGTTGGTGACAAGTGGATATCGCCTGCAATCTGCAGACGCGATAAACCACTCACGCAATTTGCTCTTAGTTGCTATGTACCAAATGCAGGGCCAGCAACACTGGCAGAAATTCCACCAAAAGATGTTGCCTGTATTATTTGGCAATCCAATAAGTCTCTGACATTCGTGGAAGAGACCGGATGCACACCGAGCAAAGCCGACATCAATATTTCATTGTCAACTGAATGCACCGGGTATTTCGCTGCAGTGGCATTGCCTCTAGAAAAATGTGACACAGGCAATGCAGTCACATTGATGCAAAAGAATTTACGAAGCGCTGGTTACCCCGTCAGTATTGATGGTTACTTTGGGCCAGCAATGGCCAAGGCTGTTTATGCATTTCAAGGCAAGAAGGGTCTTGCACAGTTGGGCATCATTGATACCGCTACGTGGAATGCATTGTCACCGAAAGCATTCCCCGGCTGATCACATGTCGCCTGCAGTGGAATTAGCCCACCAGAACGCCGTTGATAGCGGTCAAGATTTCTATACCGATTCTGAAACAGGCATGATGGTCATGACTGGCCTCTACTTGTTACGACGAGGCAATTGCTGTGCGAATATGTGCCGTCATTGCCCCTTTGGTCACGATGGCAAAGACCACAGTGCCAGAATATAGAGATGTCCTCCCCCGCTGTTAAGCGCGAAATTGCTGGAATCGGCACCACAACATTTATCACTGTTGTCTCAGTGTTCTTGATGTACTCCCGCAACCAACGTTTTTTCTATCGTGATGATGTTGAACACCAACACATGGGTGTTTTTACTGCGTTGCATCACAACGGTTACGGCATAGATGCACTTGGTGGTTTTCACAAGTCGTGGTTCTTGTCGCTGATTACGGGTGAGGTGCAATTCGGAGTCTTCAACCCCTTCAGTCGTGTACGCGACATGATCGCGGCTTCTGGCGACAACTTGGCTCGCAATGCCATGTTCATTGCGTTGATGTATTTGGTTATTGCTGCCGTCGGTGCATATGTGGCGGCACGAGCACTTGCAATTTCTCCATCAATGTCTGTTGCTGCCTCATTATTCTGCGCATTCAACGTGCACCTGTTGTATTGGGATGCCAGTAGTTGGACCCCGGCGTTAATCGGATTTTCCTGGTTTACCTGGTTTGTTGCAGCAGTGTGGTGGACACGCAGGTCAATTCGGTTCGCACCATTCATACCAATAGCTGGATACTTGTTGGTGAGTGCAGGCTGGCCACATGCCATGATCGCTGGTGGAGTAGTTGCACTGATTGTGGGCCTAGAACAATTATTCTCCCGCGCATGGCGTGCCCGCGACGCAGTGATTTACACCGCCGCTTGTGCAACCACGGCGCTCGTGACGTCACCAATATGGGTATCAGCCCAAGTGTTTGCAGATTGGGCAGCGCGTGCTCCGCACGGTTTATTCAACGATGGATTTCTCACGCATCAACTCGACGCGTTGATTTTGACGTTCTCACCATTCGTTCAGCCATATGTTGACGGGTTCTCAGGCCCTGGCTTCATGTTCGAACCCATTACGTACATCACGTGGGTATTGCCCCTAGCGACGTACTGGATTATTACCTCACAAATGGTGCGCCGAATTGTTCGCGTTGATGCAGTGATTGCAGGAATTGTCAGTGTGGGCATGTTGGGACCAAGCATTCTTGGCCCGACTCGATGGCCATTTCGTTTTCAACCATTTGCTGCATTTCTCGTAGTCATGGTGGCCATGCGTGCGTTACAAGCCGCACCGACAAGTGGAATATCACGCAGGCACTTTGAAAATTCATGGCGATGGATTGCTCCCTCCACCTGGTTAGCGCTTACTGCATTACGACCTCGATTAATTCCGATGCTATTTACAGCTCTCTTATTTATTGCAATTCCCATTGCACACCACATATTCATTACACATGGTCAACGATTATTCGCTCCGCTATTGGTGTTATCAATCCTCGCCACCACCGGATGGTTGATGTATGCCAGCCCTACGCCTGCAATGCCTGGTGATCGCAACGCTCCTGCATCACGTGCCACGATTGCGAATCAGTACTCGGTGCTCTCAGGTCATCGCGTATTTGTTCTGCAGTCAAACTTGGCTGGTGCGAAAGCGGTCGACCGCAAACGTGGTCGCTTTATATTGGTCCCAAATGCTCCCGGTGCAGTGACCGCAGCAGAGATGGCTGACGGCAACATTATTCAGTCGGCCAATATTGATGCTGAATTTGTTACTGGCTATTCGGCCATGCCACATGAAGCATTGTCCAAGTTGCTGCAAACACGGGTATTTGGATGGTCAAGCGAAGGTACCGCAACGGCATTATTCACAGTCGAACCCACCACCGGCAAGACGTGGACCGAATTAATGGGCATCACCGCAATCATGGTGCAACGTGGGCAACAACAACAATGGTTTGACGCAACGGTTCACACTGGTTGGAATGTTTCGTATGAACAACCAGCGTGGGTTCTCTACACAAATGCTTCTGCGTCGTCACGCAACGTTGTCTCTTATCGCGATGCCGGAGTCATAGTCACTGAAACATCAAACCATGCGTCCATCACTTCATCTACTGGCGGAAAAATGTTGCTATCGCGTCCCATCACACCAGGCATGAACATCACTATCGGTGGAAAAAAAGTTTCATTTAGTGGTCTAGCCGGAACAATGCCGATGGTCACCGTTCCTGCCGGAGTCACTGGTGCTATCGCGGTTCACTTCGGTTTACCTCACAGCGCATTTATTTTTGCCACAGTTATCGCAGGTGTACTGATGCTCCTTGCATTATGCGTACTGTCACTACGTCAACGCACGTCACTATCTTAAGTCAGCGCTAGCCGTTCAAATTGTTCTGATGGTGCATTCACCTGGTGCAATGCAACCCGTAGTAATTCTTCAGCATCTTTCGCAATAGATTCATCAATGCGGTTCACAGTTTCATCTGGGTCTTCGCCGCGGTGAAACATCATCGTTTCATATTGCTTCGCATAACCCCAGAACGGCAACATGTCGCCTTCTCGGAATGGTTGACGAATAACAGGGACAGTGCTACCTGGCATGTAATCAAGAACAGCGCGTGAATCAGGCATTGGCATTTTGAAATCAGGCATCGAACCAATAGGCATTGTGCTCCACCTATTCGACCACATGGTTTGTGGCATGTTGATGCCCTGTGGTCCACGTGTGTAGCGCCACTCATTTGTTACTAATTGCACTTCGCGGCCCCACACGCCGGTGAGCAACCAATCGCGCACTTCGGTTGATGATCCGTTCAGCAATGGAACAAGTGATGAACCATGTGCGGTGTGCTTGATTGGAGCATCAAAAATATCTGCAAGCGTTGCATGAATATCTGTTGATGTGGTGAGCGCATCATTTGTTGTGGGGGCAACACCAGGCCATGCAATGAGCATTGGTATGTGGCCGAGCGGCTTGTACACCGGAATCCCAGGCTTACCCCATACATCACGATTATTTACGTCTTTGTCGCCTAAGTAATGACCGTGGTCTGTGCACAGCACCACCACAGTGTCTTCCCATGCATTTGTTGCATCAAGCGAATCAAGAACTTTGCCCAACCAATGGTCAATCATTGACAATTTTCCGCCGTATTGCGCACGTACTTGTACTGCATCGCGTTCGGTGAGTACACCGTCTTTAATGGCATCAATTGCATATGGCGGCCACACCAGGTGGTCGCCTTCCCATGTGTCGTCATACCTGTCAGCCCAGCGAGCAGGAGTATCAAACGGTTCATGTGGGTCGAATTCATCAACAAATAAGAAGAAACGTTCGCCTTGTGAGCGATGCACCCGCGCATCTTCCAACAACCACTTAGCGGTTGCTTGCATAGTGCGGGGGCCAGGGAAATCTTCTTCGCCCTTGAAGAAGCCACGCGAGTTGTCGTAATGAGTATGTCCGCGACCAAACGACGGAGCACCTAACCACGAAGCATCAGGCCGAGTTTTCCACGCATCACTTTCATGTCCGCGCTCATAGCTCCATGCGGTGAAGTCAGTGTGATAGTTCTCGCCGCCAACTTCAAACAAGTGAGGGTGGTCTGTAATGAGTTGAGTAACAACACCTGCACGACGCAAGGAAGCAGTAATTGGTTCTTCCCATAATTCAATAGACCCCCATGGCTTCCATAAGAAATCCCATGCACCAACCAAAATGTCATGTCGTGCAGGAATACACGGCAGTGAACCAGTGTGATGATTCGTAAAACGCACTGAGCGTGCAGCTAAACGGTCAAGATTCGGTGTATCAAAGTTTCCGCCACCATAAGCACCTAGTTCATGGCGATTCAAACTGTCAAGCAACAGAACTACGACATTTTTAGGCGATGCAATCATGAAGCGACTCCGGCAAATACAGTGTTCAGCCAATCCATCGTTGTCGAAAACATCACGTCATGGCTTTTTGCCAACAAATGATCATCCCCGTGCATTACTCGTAAGTCGCCCGTGCCAGCAATGGCTCGGACAACTTCACTTGCCTCGAGAGGCAAGATTGAATCGCTGTCACCATGAAACATCAACAATGGTTTCGACTGAAGTCCGCCAGCGATTTCACAACCTGCCGACTGCGTGGCGAAAGTGACCACACCACACACCATTTCCGACAAGCCCACTGCTACGCGAATTGCAACTGCCCCACCAAAACTGTGCCCCATAATGACCACCGCATCAGCTCCGCTACCTACTAATAACTGCACTGCAGCGGCAGTATCAACACAACACGAATCCATGTCGTTCGGTTTGCGATAACTCAAACGAATAGAAGGGACGCCTACTGTGACGAGCGCTTCGCCCAATGCATGAAACAAACTGTCACCTGGCCCCAACGTTCCACCCATGGCTCCACCCACCATGACTACCCCACACTTTTGCGCGTCACCATCTGGTTCATGCCACAGAAGTGACAAAAGACCGCGTCGCGTATACATCTCGATCTGACGAAGGTTTTGCCCAATAATTGCTTGCTGGCTTGCCATTATCCCTAACGCATCAAGTGGAGTCTCTGGTCTGTCCTGACCCATTTCGTTCTCTGCCATGTGGGTACCCTAGTAAGTAGATGACGAACATAAAGACACAGGCAGATCTCACTAGCGATCTTGATCTCGAGGTTGCTGGGCGTATCGGCAGAGCATGGCGCGAAATCCGCCGCGGAGCCACTGCAAGCCAAGCGCGTGATGCCATCTTTGGTATCGGCGGCAGTGCAATCGAACCAGGCCAGATGGATGCGCTTGAACTTCTTGTCACCGTCGAATCATGTCGCATGGGTGACCTTGCTCAGTATCTTCGCATTGATCCAAGTACTGCAACTAGAGCAGTGCAACGTCTCATAAAAGACAACTTGGCAGAGCGTGTCGAACATGCGGGTGACGGACGCGTTGTCTCCATTGCCGCAACAGAGCGCGGACGACGTATTCACGGTGAAGTCAACGATCGCCGCCGTGCAATCTTGTTTGCAGTCATGAATGATTTTGAACCAGAAGAGCGATTTGCTTTGGCTGATCTGATGGAACGATTCACTATTTCAGTTGATGCCGCAATCAAGGCAAAAAAACATCGCCATCACCAATAACGAATTGCACACAGCGTGAGCGCACAGGAACAGTTCACAACTGATGCCATGCAATATGCACCACAATTGTTTTCTACAGCATTACGAATGACTCGCAGTCGTTCTGACGCTGAAGATCTAGTGCAAGAGACCTACATCAAGGGCTGGCGCTCGTTTCATACATTCCAAGAAGGAACAAACTTACGTGCGTGGTTGTTTCGCATTATGACAAACACCTACATCAATAAGTACAACGCACAAAAACGTAAAGGCACGGAAGTTGAACTCGATGATGTCGAAGAACTTTTCCTCTATAAGCGCTTGGGTTCCATTGATCAGTCACAACTCAGCAGTTCCGCCGAAGATCAGATGCTCGAGCTCTTTACTGACGACGAAGTAAAAAATGCCCTTGAGTCCCTGCCTGAAGATTTCCGTATGCCAGTGCTTTTGTCAGATGTCGATGGCTTTTCGTATAAAGAAATCGCAGAAATGCTCGAAATCCCGATTGGGACCGTGATGTCTAGGCTGCATCGGGGAAGAAAAGCGATGCACAAGATGTTGTACGAGTACGCACGTGAAAGAGGGCTCATTGTCGAGCCCCTGACAATTGAAGGAACCGGCGAGTAATCGCCAGAGCGAGCAGAGCCATCGATATGCCAAATTGCCAAGAAACACTGAAAGAACTGGAATTGTTCCTTGATTCTGAGCTTCCGAATGCCCGCATTGAAGAAATCATGGTTCACCTCACAGGATGCAACGATTGCCAAGGCGCCTTTGAATTCCATGCCGAACTACGCACCATTGTGCGGGCTAAGGCCAAGCGTGACCATCTGCCAGATGGCTTTACAGACCGCCTCTTGGCCTGCTTCGAGCCGCAATCAGATATCGAATTGACTACCGAGTAATAGGTCTCAGTGGCCCGTCATTGGCTACGCTAGAGACATGTTCGCAGCGAATGTATGGCATTGGTGGATCGGTGTAATCCTTCTTATTTCAAGTATCGGGGCTGTGCTCTCGGTAGTTGCTGGCTATGTCGCCAAGGTAAGCGCAACGCGCTATCCCAACCGCCGTCAGCGCCAAGCCCTTAAGCAGAAGTAACTACTTTTCTTGATCGACGAACTACTTCGTCGCTGCACTTTTCCTCCCGCTGGTACAGCCGTTTCTTGTGCTGTGTCGGGCGGACCCGATTCCATGGCCCTCATGTTGCTTGCTCATGCGCACGGACTCATCGTCACTGCTATTCATGTCGATCACGGCCTACGGGCTGAATCAGGCAGTGATATCAATGCCATTGACCCGGTTGCAGAATCTTTAGGCATCACAGTCATCGTGCATTCCGTGCAGGTGGAACACGGCCCGAACCTAGAAGCTCGAGCTCGGGCAGCACGGTATGGCGTGTTGCCATCTGATGTGATGACTGGCCACACCGCAGACGACCAAGCAGAAACAGTGCTCATTAATTTGTTGCGTGGTGCCGGAGCGCAAGGGCTTGGTGCAATGCGACCCGGATACTCACGTCCGCTCTTGGCGTTACGCCGCAGTGATACTCACGCAGTGTGTGCAGCTGCCGGAATTTCCACCATCACCGATTCCACTAATACAGACCCGAAGTTTCAGCGCAATCGCGTTCGTAACGAACTGCTGCCACTGATGGCAGACATTTCTCTTCGCGACCCCGTGCCGCTTCTTCTTCGCAGCGCCGATGTCTTACGTGACGACAACGACTTGCTAGAAGAACTCTCCCTGAATCTCGACCCCACCGATGCCGTGGCACTGGCAGCCGCACCTGCCCCGCTTGCCTTCCGAGCACTTCGCCGATGGCTGTCAGACCCGTACCCGCCAGACCTCGCCACCCTTGAGCGGATCATGGCAGTTGCCCGTGGTGAGACCTTGGCCTGCGATATTGGAGAAAATCGTGAAATTCGTCGCAGTAAACAGAGGCTCATACTGCAGTTGCTGGGGTAACTTGATGTGCGGCGTTTTTGCGCCGCCGGACCGAGCCAACACTTTCAAGGAGACCTGAATGCCCCCGAAACTTCGCGGAAAATGGGCCCTTGGAATTACTCCTCGTAATTTCACATGGGTCATCAAGGATTCCCTTGCCATTTGTGAGCGACCAGGGGGATACGGCGACAACCATCGCCGCGTTCGTCGTCAAGAAGAAATCATTTGGCTGCGCGAGAACCATTTCGACCTCGTCGTCTCCATCATCGCTGCACCTCACAACCTGCACGCATATGAAGAACTCAACATGCCGTACCACCATCGCCCACTCAGTGGCGCAGATGACACCGATGCATTCTTGAAAGTGTTCTACAAAGAACTGCAAGGAATGCTTGGACGTAATCAGAAGCTCATCATTCACTCAGAAGAAGTCGGCGATCGTTTGCTCGGCATCATCGGTGGGTACATCCGCTGGAGCGGCATGATCGATGACCCATCACAAGCCATCATCATCACCGAAAATATTGGTGGTCGCCAGCTTGATACATGGGCACGTGAACTCATTCTCGGAGTGCACAACCTGCGGTAGATGTCCTTCGGACAACAACCACCTGGTTTGTCGATATGAAAAATCGTCGAGTACTTATCACCGGAATGGGTGGAGAACTCGGCTCTCTCGTTGCAGCTCTTGCTGAAAACACAGAATGGGCCGGCGACATCTTAGGAATTGATGTTGATCCACCGCGTCGCTTACTGAAGCGGTCACGCTTCGTTCGTGTTGATCCATCTGAACATGATCGCATTGCAGAACTGATTCAGGAATTCAACCCACATGTGTTGTTGCATGTCGGTGTGTGGGAACCTCATGCGCGTCTCGCAACACCAGAAGCAGAAACATGCACCGCACTTGTTGCAAAGGCAGTCTTTGATGCAGCACATCAAGCCGATGCGCTAGAAACCGTTGTTGTGCGCAGTGGAATCGAAATGTACGGGGCAGGCGCGTATTCACCCGACATTGCAGTGGAATCAACACCAACTGCACCGAACACTACGTACGGGTACATGTGTCGCAATATTGAATTACAAGCAACTGAACTTCGTTCCGCTCGTGGTATCAATGTTTGTACGTTACGACTTGCGCCAGTTCTTGGTGCTCACGTACCAAGCCCTCTTGGTCGCCTTCTGCGTTTGCCAGTTATCCCCTACTACGGCATCGGTAATCCAATCTTTTGCGTAGTGGAAGATTTTGATGCAGCAACTGCATTCATACAAGCTGCCGAACGTAATGCAGATGGTGTTGTGAACATTGTTGCTAATGGTGCAATCAGTATGTTGCGTGCAACATCAGTTGGTCGCCGCATGCCGCTTCCATCATTTGGTCCTGGTTGGTGGATGGCACGAAATGTTTCGTCTTTTGCTGGTGCGCCAATGCCAGACCATGTTGCAGACCTCATTCAACATGGTCGCTTAGCAGCCAGTAACGAAGCTGCTCACTTGTTGCGGTTTGCACCGCGTCACTCCACAACGGAAGTAGTGCGCAATTTGTACTTGTGGCCAAGTATTGAACGCATTCCCGCCCGTAAGCAGGTTGCATAACATGCCATACGCAGTAGCAGCCGATGGAATCCGTATTCATTACGAAGTAACTGGTATTACCAAAAGAGCACCGGTTTTATTGGTGCAAGGGCTTGGCGGCGAAAAGAACTCATGGAATTTGCAACGCGCTGCTCTTGCATTACGTCATCGCACCGTTGCGTTTGATAATCGCGGTGCTGGCAAAAGCGATAAACCAGATGGCTCATACGACCTTGAACAAATGGCAGATGACGCAGTTGCTGTACTAGATGCTGCCGGTATCGAATCAGCACACGTAGTTGGCTTATCAATGGGTGGCGCAATCAGTCAGATCATTGCCTTGAAGCACCCCAACCGTGTTCGTTCATTAACACTTGTTGCTACTGCGTGTCGTAACCATCAATGGCGTGCAGATCTCTTGCAGTCATGGGCTGACATGGCCACCAGTGATGGCATGGGGTCAGTGGGTAAAGAAGCTGCACGGTGGATGATTGGTCCGCGTTCTTTCCGTCGCATTCTTCCAGCGCTCGGCAGTATCGGGCCGTTGCAGCTGTTCAACCCAGCCAATGCATTTGTGTCACAAGTGCAAGCAATTCTCACCACTGATGACCGTTCGTTGAATGCAGAACTCAGCAATATCGAATGCCCCACCATGGTGGTTGTGGGTAATCAAGACATTCTTACTCCGCGTGGTGATGCAGAAGAGATTGCGTCTCTTATTCCAACAGCTGAATTAGTCATTATCAGTGGTGGTGCTCACGGCTTACATATCGAACATGCCACAACCTTTAATCGCATCTTGCTTGAGTTTCTTAGCCGCGCCGAAAAAGTTTTTGTGCCACACGGGCACGCAGCTGCCGTTGCAGTCTGAAAATGCGCATTATTATTGTTGGCGCTGGTCTTTCCGGACTCATGGCAGCACCCGAATGCGTTGCACGTGGCCATGAAGTAATTGTTTTCGATAAAGGCCGAGGTGTTGGTGGTCGATTAGCTACGCGACGAATCAAAGACGCCACACTTGATCATGGCGCACAGTTCTTCACAGTACGCAGTGATGAATTCCAAACTCATGTTAACGATTGGATCACTGCCGGCGTCGTGCGTGAATGGTGCCGAGGTTTTTCTGAAGTTGATGGTCATCCTCGCTATGTCGGCACTAACGGGATGACATCAATTGCAAAACATCTTGCGATCGGGCTTGATGTGCGGACCAGCACACTTGTGTTTTCTCTCACACGTGGTGAGACAGAATCGAACAGCAACTGGGTAGTCACTACTGATGACGGTGTAGCCCACCATGCAGATTGTGTGATTCTCACAGCTCCAATACCCCAGTCATTTTCACTCATGTTTGGTGGTGGCATAGAGATGCCCACCGAACTGCGCAACACCGACTACGACCGCACACTCGGATTACTAGTCACGCTTGATTCCAACGATCACAATGTGGTGTCGCCAGGCGGCATGCAATTTCCTGATGATGTGTTTTCATTTATTAGCGACAACACCGCAAAGGGAATCAGTGCAGTACCGGCACTGACCTTTCATGCAAACCCCGAATGGAGCCTTGCGAATTTCGACAAGACCAATCGTGAGATTCATGATGATCTTCTTGAAGCTGCAACTTCGTGGCTTGGCACCGCTCAGGTCACGTCAAGCGAAATGAAGAAATGGCGTTTTGCCATTCCGAAGAAATTGTGGCCAGACACTTGTTGGGTGGATGACTCTGGCACCTTGGCAATTGCCGGCGATGCCTTTGCTGGCCCCCGCGTGGAAGGTGCAGCCCTCAGCGGCCTCGCCGCTGCTCGCGCCCTTATTGCCTAAGGCCAGGGTGCCCCCATGCGCAAAAACCCTGACGGGTGAACGACCACACGGTTCTAGTTACCGATTATACGAACGGTTTAAAATTATGGTTTAGTATAGAAGTGCCCCATTTGGTGGGGTTTCTAGCCAATGGAGGCCATCATGCGTCGTATTTCATCCCTACTTATGTCTCTGGCCCTGCTTGCATCCGGAGTCGCACTTACCGCTTCTCTCGCTAGCGCGGCGCCAGGTGACCTCACCACGACAACGGGAACTGCCGTTGCGCCGGCAGCGATAGCGGCCGCTACACCCACCAAAATAGTTCGACTCGCGAGCGAGAATGCGTTCCTTGCTGTTGGTCGCGACGTATCAACCTCAGGTTCACAATTCCATCTGTGGAAAATCAAGGGTGACCTCACCATTGATTCCACTTTCGGTGCAGTTGATCTGGGTAATGATTTTGCTTATCCCACACCTGCTGAGTCGGTAAGCCAATATTCAAACCACTTAATTGGTGCATTAATCGTGAACGAAAGGCTTGGAAAATACGCCATTTCGTTTTCACGATCAGTAAAAGGAACCGCTAGCAGTGACGCAACGGTCCTGTCTATCGCCGTTGGTTCATTGTCGACAGGAGCAGTCGAGGCGAAGTCGGTGTTTCTCTCGTTTGGCCAGGGAGGTAGCGCTACTGCAGCAGACTATTCGGCATATTCAACTAACCAATTTTTCGACGATCAATGCACCGCTGGAACAGGTGCAACAGTGAATGGTGCACCATTGAGCTTCGCAACTGCATCTGGTTCCACCCTTCAGTTTCGTCCTGACGGCTCACTGTTCATTGCCTTGAACTGTGACTACTCAAACTTTGCGCAGTTGTCACCCTCTGCAGCTGGAACACTTACAACAGCAACTTCACAACTTTATGTTGGACTCAAAAAATCTGGCTCAACACTTGTTTTAGATACGTCATTCGGCACTTCGGGCCGAACTGTCATCGCCGACGGCGCATCAACCTGCCCGAAATACCTTTCCTCCATTCAAACTGTTGATAGCGGTATTACATCAGCTACTTCAACGCAACCATATTTTGTGCATGTGTTATCAGAATCCGCAAGAAGTACTACTCTTCCCGCCACTTACCAGATGATGAATTTGTCATTTCTGACCGGTTTCGATGGTTGCAGTAATTCATTTACCATCGGAGATACATATACAAATAGTTTGATTCCGATCACAGCATCAGGTACTCTCCTCACCGCTCAAAGCCTGGGAACAGGAGCGATGCCACTCATCTCCCGCTGGGTCATCGATTCATCAGGTCGATGGAACACTCTGCTTCGTGTATCGAGCGGAATGGGAATGAATATGACCACTACGTACACGGCCCTGCGACTGGCAAATGGAGTACTCGACACCTCACTTGGTGCTAGTGGTCAAAAAACACTCTCTAACTTGCCTTCTTCTATTTCCGTTGGTGGCACTTCCGTAGGAATGAGCTACAGCATTTCTGGAGTTGCAAACACTGCAACAGATTCGTACTTCGTCGGGTTTGCTTCAGCCACCGCAGGAGGTGGTGGAAGTTGCTCGAGTAGTACCACTGTGACGCAAAGCTCGTATACGTATCAATTGTCGTTTGACACTGGGCTCATCACTTCATACGGCACAAACGGCTTAAGTGCTCCCGGTACTTTTAGCCGCGTAGAGAAGGGATTTTGCCCTGGCGGTGGAAACGCGGCATCAAGCTATGTTGATTCAAATGGCCGCCCCGGATACGTAGTGAACCTAGCTGCGCTCGGCTCACAAGCAGCTGGACTTGTGCAATTTAGGTGGGATGCAGCAACTGGTGTCACGGGCGGTGGCGACGGTGCATCTGCAGTTAACACCGCGCCAACTTCAACAACCACTGTTGCACCAACCACTACAACCGTTGCACCAACTTCAACAACCCTTGCGCCAACTTCACCAACCACTATTGCACCAACCACTACAACTACTCCGAGAAGCACAACAACCACTGTTGCACCAACCACTACAACCGTTGCAACGACAGTGGCCCCAAAAACAACAACCACTACCGTTGCGCCTGCCACACAAAATCGCATCGACACTGTTGTCTATGCAAAGAAACTGCCAGTTGTAGTACAAACAAATACTGCTCTACAGGTACTGTCAGCATCAGATGCTAAAAATCTTGATATCCGCACTACTACACCAAAGGTGTGTGTTGCGCTGACAACAAGCGTTCTGCTGGTCAATAGTGGCAGTTGCTCAGTTAAAATTGTTGATCAAGACACCAAAGCTGTTGTTCGCTCAATGATCACAACAGCAAAAGCATCAGATGTTCGTGTTGGTTCTGTCCCAACAGTTGGTAACCCAGTCATGTTCACGCAAGCATCTGCGGTGTTAAATGCAGCAGGTTTGGCTCAAGTTCAAAAGATTGCAAAAGCAGCCAAGAACGCAAGTCGTGTTGTTGTCATTGGCCATGCAGCCTCGCTGACGAACATTTCTCAATTCCGATTTGCCATTTCACGCGAGCGCGCTGCAGCAGTAAAAGCAGCTCTCGTCAAAGCTGGTGTTACAGCAGCGATTGAAATTGTTGCCCAATCCGACAATCAACCAGTCAAGACAGAGAAGACAGAAACAGCTCAAGCGAAAAATCGTCGTGCTGACGTGTACATCTTTGGCTGATGAACAGACCCAGTAATGGGTACCAAAACGAAACGTTGGTTAGGCCACGGTTGCGAGTAGCGCAGCCGTGGCCTTTCTCATTGCATCAGAAGTAATGCCGGTTGGCAATGCGTCACATGCGCGTTCAGCATCGGCAACATATGCACGAGCTTTTTCAATAGCAACTTCAACACCGCCATTGCCACGCACGATCTTCAACACAGTGTCGCGTTCTTCCACAGTCAATGGTTTTCCAAGAGTTGCCCTCAGCATGTCGGCATCTTGTCCACCTTGAGCCAACGTATGAAGAACAGGCAATGTGTACACGCCTTCTTTCATGTCGTTACCCGCAGGCTTACCAAGCTCTTCATCAGTAGCAGTGAGATCAAGAACATCATCAACAATTTGGAACACCATGCCATATGCAGTGCCATACGCAGTAAGCGCATCAACAACTGCACGATCATGGCCAGCAACTAAACCGCCAATGCGAGCTGCAGTGGAATACAGTGCGGCAGTTTTGCCATCGATGGAATCGAGATACGAATCAACTGTGCGGCCGACGTTATATGTATGGCGCAATTCTTCAATTTGGCCCTCGCACAAGCGGCCGATGGTGCGAGCTAACAACGCAGCAACTTCAGTGCCAAGCGATGCAGCAATCTCTGAGGCCTTTGCCAACAAGAAGTCTCCAGCCAAAATTGCTTGCAAGTTGCCCCATTTTGCGTTCACAGTTTCAACGCCGCGGCGCATGTCAGACTCGTCCATCACGTCGTCGTGATACAGAGACCCAAGGTGCACAAGTTCGCACGAAATGGCACCAGCTATGGCGTCGTCGGTTGCGACATGGTCATTGCCAACTTGGGAACCAATAATTGTGAAAACAGGGCGTAAACGCTTCCCACCTGCTGAGATGAGATGCGACGCAATTTCGGTCATATATGCGTCGTTTGTAGTGACCGAGGCCACTAGAGCCTTTTCCACCCGTTGGCGGTCATTTTCCATGAAAGGCAACGAAAGAAGCGGCGACATAATCACGGTTTTTAGACTACGGGTTCCGCAGGGGTACTCATGCGCCGTACCGATACACTTTCTATCAATATCCACCGATTCCGAATGGGGTGGCCCCACATGTTTGAACGCTTTACAGATCGTGCCCGCAGGGTTGTAGTCCTTGCCCAAGAAGAGGCGCGCCTTCTCAATCACTCGTACATTGGTACCGAGCACATTTTGCTTGGTCTCATTCACGAAGGTGAAGGCGTTGCAGCAAAGGCTCTCGAGTCTCTCTCTATTTCACTTGACGCTGTTCGCGCCCAAGTAGAAGAAATCATCGGCCAGGGCGGATCATCTCCGTCGGGTCATATTCCATTTACCCCTCGCGCTAAAAAAGTCCTGGAACTTTCATTGCGTGAAGCTCTTCAACTCGGCCACAACTACATCGGCACCGAGCACATCCTTCTCGGACTTCTCCGTGAAGGCGAAGGCGTTGCTACTCAAGTTCTCGTGAAGTTGGGCGCCGACCTCGGCAAAGTTCGTCAGCAAGTCATTCAGTTGCTCTCTGGCTATCAGGGTCCAGGCAACAAAGGTGACGCAGCCGGCAGTGCAGCAGCCCCTGGCAATAAAGAAGAGTCCGGCGAAAAAGGCGGAAGCCAAGTTCTCGACCAGTTTGGTCGCAACCTCACTCAGTTAGCTCGCGAGAAAAAACTCGACCCAGTCATTGGTCGTACTCGCGAACTTGAACGCGTCATGCAAATTCTTTCTCGCCGTACAAAGAACAACCCTGTTCTTATCGGTGAACCTGGTGTTGGTAAAACAGCAATCGTTGAAGGGCTTGCACAGAAAATTGTTTCCGGTGACATTCCTGAAACATTGAAGGACAAGCAGCTCTACACACTTGACCTCGGTGCACTTGTTGCAGGTAGCCGTTACCGCGGTGACTTTGAAGAGCGTCTCAAAAAAGTTCTGAAGGAAATCAAGACACGTGGTGACATCGTGTTGTTCATCGACGAAATCCACACACTTGTTGGTGCTGGTGCTGCTGAAGGCGCAATCGATGCTGCAAGCATTCTCAAGCCAATGCTTGCTCGTGGTGAATTGCAAACAATTGGTGCAACCACAACAGACGAATACCGCAAGCATCTTGAAAAAGATCCTGCACTCGAGCGTCGTTTCCAGCCTGTAAAGGTTGAAGAGCCAACTGTTGCTCACACCATTGAAATTCTCAAGGGTGTTCGCGACAAGTACGAAACTCATCACCGCGTCACCATTACTGACCAAGCAATCGTTGCCGCAGCAAACTTGGCCGACCGCTACATCGCTGATCGTTTCTTGCCAGACAAAGCAATTGACCTTATTGACGAAGCCGGTTCACGTCTTCGCATCAAGCGCATGCAAACACCACCAGATCTGAAAGATCTTGAAAATCGTGTGTCTGAAGTGCAAGAAGCAAAGAAGAAAGCCATTGAAGACCAGCGCTTCGAAGAGGCCGGCCGCTTGCGCGATCAAGAGCGTTCATTGCTCGAAGAGAAGTCTGAAAAAGAAGCTGAAATCAAAGCATCTGGTATCAACTTGTTCGATGAAGTCGATGAAGAAGCCATCGCAGAAGTACTCAGTATCTGGACCGGTATTCCTGTCTACAAACTCACTGAAGAAGAAACCGCAAAACTTCTCAACATGGAAGGCGAACTGCACAAGCGCATCATCGGCCAAGAAGATGCAGTTACTGCAGTTTCGCAAAGCATCCGTCGTACACGTGCCGGTCTGAAAGACCCCCGTCGCCCTAGCGGGTCATTCATCTTCCTCGGACCAACTGGTGTTGGTAAAACAGAACTTGCAAAGACTCTTGCTGAATTTTTGTTCGGTGACGATCAAGCACTCATCACGCTCGACATGTCTGAGTACATGGAAAAGCACACCGTCAGCCGTCTCGTTGGTTCACCTCCGGGATACGTCGGATACGAAGAAGGTGGCCAACTTACTGAAGCAGTGCGTCGCAAGCCGTTCTCTGTTGTGTTGTTCGACGAAATCGAAAAGGCTCACCCCGACGTGTTCAACACGTTGTTGCAGATCCTTGAAGAAGGTCGTCTTACAGACAGTCAAGGCCGCAGCGTTGACTTCCGTAACACCGTCATCATCATGACCAGCAACTTGGGTACTCAAGACTTGCGCAAGGGAAGCCTTGGGTTCACTTCTGGTGATCAAGCAGTTTCATATGACCGCATGAAAGACAAAGTCAATGATGCTCTGAAGTTGCACTTCCGTCCTGAATTCCTCAACCGTGTTGACGAAATCATCGTCTTCCACGAATTGGCAAAAGACGAAGTAATTCAGATGGTTGACATGATGATCAAGCGCCTCACCGGCCAACTTGAATCCCAAGGTCTTGGCATTGAACTCACGCAATCCGCGAAAGAGTTCTTGGCAGAAGTTGGGTACGACCCGCAGATGGGTGCACGTCCTTTGCGTCGTGCCATTCAGCGTCAAATCGAAGATCAACTCTCTGAAAAGATTCTGTACAAGCAATTTACTGCTGGACAAATCATCGTTGTTGATACTGAAGACGACCCAGACAATGTCGGTAAGCGTCGTATTACCTTCCGTGCTGTCGAAGGCATCGTTGCACCAAGCGAGCCCCCACTCGCTGGTGACACTCCTGCTGCTGTCGAGTGACTAAAAAAATAGTTGCTCGCATTGCGGCGTCATGTGCTGCAATAGTCGTTCTGTCATCATGTCGTGTCACCACCAATGTTTCGCTTGCCGTGAAACAAAATGGCACTGGCAACATCACTGTTGTAGTCACTGCTGACAAAGACATCATCACCAAAGCACCTGGCCTGAAAGCAGACATTCGCGCTGATGACCTGGTTGCAGCGGGATGGAAAGTGCAAGGACCAACTGATACTCAAGATGGTGGTCTCACCATCACCTTGACCCATGGGTTCTCTGGGCCATCTGAAGCAACCGCACTGATGGGACACATCAATGGCGCACGCGGGCCGCTTCATGAGATGGTCATCACACGAACTGGAAAAGACACCAACAGTACGTACACCTTGGCTGGTCGACTTGAAGTAAACGGCGGCCTTGAAGCATTTGCTGATGACGCAACGCTGAGACTTCTCGGTGGTGCGCCCTATGCGCCCGATGTTCAAGCCGCTGGCCTTGACCTTGGAGATGCAGTCAGAATTACGTTCGATGCAACACTGCCGGGAAAGGTCAACAACACCACTGGTCAAACTGCCAATGGTGTTATCTCTTGGCGCGTACCAATGGACGGCACTCCCACCAGTGTGGCCACAAGTACTACCAATGTTGATATTGCCTCCAGCATCTCGCGATTTGCCAAAGTGCTGGTCCTTGGTTTGCTGTACCTCTGGATCATTGGCTCACTCGTTCTCATCGTTATGGTCATGCGTGCCCGTAATAGACGACGCCCCACACCCCGCATATAAAGTCACGGTGTGGCAAAACTTCGACTCATCCATCGGTGCACTGAATGTGGCGCATCATTTCCCAAATGGTCTGGTCAATGTTCTGTCTGCACCGCATGGAACTCACTTGTTGAAGAAGTAGAAGGCCCCGAAGAATCTCGCGTCACACTTGCTGCAGGTCTTGCTCTTGTTCCACCTGGTCTTGCAACTCCAATTGGTGATGTCAACCCCAACGAATCAGATCCTGTGCCAACAGGTATTGATGAACTTGATCGTGTTCTTGGCGGCGGTCTCGTGCCAGGTTCAGTCACATTGCTTGGTGGTGAACCAGGTATTGGTAAGAGCACCTTGTTATTGCAATTACTTGCTGGTGCAACAGGGCCGTCTTTATATGTCACCGCTGAAGAAAGCGCTCAGCAGGTTCGTTTGCGAGCCGACCGACTTGGCGCAATCAGCCCGCACTTGTGGTTGTTACCTGAAATGTCATTGCCGAACATCATCGCCGCTATCGACAAAATTTCGCCATCGCTCGTTGTTATCGACTCCATCCAAACTGTGGTCGACCCCGAACTTGGTTCGTCGCCTGGTTCCGTCGTGCAAGTGCGCGGGTGTGCACATCGGCTAGTGCAAGAAGCAAAGCGCCGCAATATTTCAGTCGTACTTGTTGGGCATGTCACCAAAGAAGGTGGCCTCGCTGGTCCACGTGTTCTTGAACATGTTGTCGACACTGTGTTGTCATTCGAAGGTGAACGCCACAATGCGTTGCGTCTGATGCGTGCCGCTAAACATCGCTTTGGCCCTACTAATGAACTCGGTTTGTTCGAAATGACAGAAGCTGGTCTCATTGGTGTTCCCGATGCAAGCCAACTATTCCTCACTGATCGTCGCACCGGTGTTCCTGGTTCAGTTGTTGTGCCCACTATCGAAGGTCAACGTCCGTTGTTGGTGGAACTTCAAGCTCTCACCAATCAGGTCAGTGCATCAGTTCCTGCCCGTCGCAGTGCTCAAGGTCTCGACCAAGGTCGATTATCAATGTTGCTTGCAGTTCTTGAACGTCGTGCGCGTATCAGCTTGTCGGGCCATGAGGTCTACGCATCAGTTGTTGGTGGTGTGAAACTCACAGAACCCGGAGCAGACCTTGGTATGTGTTTGGCGTTGGTATCAGCAGTGTCCAACATTCCACTTCCAGCAGACCTTGTCGTCATTGGTGAAGTGGGGCTTGCAGGCGAAGTGCGTCAGGTCGGTCACTTAGCTCGACGCCTCAATGAAGCATCACGACTTGGTTTCACTCAGGCCATTGTTCCCGCCAGTGCGCCCGACATTCAGTCTGGCTGCACTATTCGTCGTGCCAGCACGTTGAATGAAGCGCTGGCCTTAGCTGGCTTTACAACAAACGGTTAATCAGCTCGGTTAATCGTTACGGCGCACAGGCATTACGTCGTAGTGACCGAATTGTTCAATCCACTTCAATCCAGGTTCACCCATTACAAACACAGTGGTCGCATACGCATCTGCCCACACCAAACTTGGTCCGGTCACCGTGACCGAAAGAAACTCATCTGCTGGTGCACCAGCGCGTGGGTCCCAAATATGTGCACCGCGTTCAGCACTACCCGACGTGGCAATGGCCCCATCGACAACGTCAACTGTTGCTACTAATTGCGTTGCATCACGTGGGTCTGCAATACCAATGCTCCACGGCTGTGATTCAGTTAATCCACCGCGCAAAACAAAGTCACCACCAATACCTAAGTAATAGTGCTGCAATCCCGCATCCTTCAAAATAGATGCGCTGCGTTCTCCTGCCCAACCTTTGACAAACCCTGAAGGGTTAATTTCAGATTCAGTCCGTGATCGACGAATAGAGAAAGCCCCATTCGACGCTTGCTCTAACCATGAACACGCATCAAGAACCGCAAACACTTCGGGTGACGCATCTAAATGATGCAAGGTACCTGCGTTAATTCTGCTGATTTCACTGGTCTCACGAAACACAGAGAACATTTCCTCTAATCGGTTCAGTTCCACTTCCAGCTCTGAAACAATGGCGTGAAATTCCTTGCAACCAATAGCGTCATTAACATGCACACTTGCAGTTGTTCCCATAATGGGAAACGAGTGTCGATGAAGCGCCTGCATCATCTATGCCTTGTGGTCAATGGCAGATTGCAACGATTGTGCATATGCCTGAGAGCACGCTGTTGCACCAGAAACACCTTGAATGTTTGCATTGCCAGCATTAGCTGCTTGCTTGTTCAAGATTGGAATTGCATACGACTCATACCGTGCTGAGCGGCTGTCATTTGTCTGATACTGCGCAGTTGCCTTGCACAATGTTCCATCTGACATGAACTTGGCTGTTACTTGTACAACGCCATAGTCGCGTTGCCACGCAATCGTTACTGGTGAACCTGTTCCGGTTAACGCACCACAATCATTTGCTGCTGGCGCAGCAGGTGCATTTGTCACCGGCGCAGCAGTAACCGGTGCTGCAGTAACAACGGGAGCATTAGTTGCAGGAGTTGTTTGTCCAGTGTTGCCAGCAGGTGCATTTGTCACCGGTGCAGCAGTAACTGGTGCAGCTGTAATTGGTGTTGCCGTAGCGCCTGGAGCATTAGTTACTGGTGGCACAACCGTGGTTGCCCCCGGATCAACTAACGGCGCGAGAACTCCGCGCGCACCAACTACAGCTGGGCGATCAAGTGAATGCACCATGCCCACACCCACAGTTGTGAGTGCAAAAGCCGGAAAAATTCGGCGGGCTAGGGAGGGCTGACGATGAGACATGTTGTTACCACCAAGGCAATTCGAGATGTATACGAGACGGGGCTAGACCTGCTTCACGCAGACCTTTACGGGCTGCGAAGGTAAGAGACGTTGGGCCACAGACAAATGCAACACAGTTTGTGAGGTTCGGAACAAGTGAATGCAATACTTTCGGCGCAAAGGGGTCACGAGCTTTCAGTTGCGCTGTACGGCCAAGTACTAAACGCACTTCTCCGCCTCGAGATTCTGTGAGATCACAGATCTCTTTGTAATGAGGAATCTCTTCAACTTTGCGTGCACGTAACAACACCAATGGGTGTGAACCCTTCGGTAAACATTCGAGCATGGCGCGCACTGGAGTGACTCCGACTCCACCAGCAATCAGCAAGGGGCGAGAACCTTCGAAGATGGCAGGTGTTGCAATGCCGTATGGGCCTTCTACTGCAACTTTGTCACCACGCTTTAAACGGAATGTAGCTGCACTTGCATCGCCACGATCTTTCACTGTGATGCGCATACCAGCAGTAGTTGGCGCAGCAGACAGTGAGTACGGGTTTGACTTCCACCATGTTCCGCGCTTCAACATGCGCACAGTGATGAACTGTCCGGCTTCACCTGCATACGTGATGATGTGCTGTCCACCAAGAACAACACTGACAGTGTCTTCAGTTTCACGTTGCACTTCCATTACTCGTAAGGGCTTACGAACAGCTTTGATGACGCTTGACCAGCGAGCAAGTACAACCAATACCAAAACATAGGCAAATAGAATTCCCCATAAGTATCGAATCAATCGATCGCCTGACAGCAACGAACCAAGTGTGATGGTGTGGCTATATGAAATAATCACGCCGACATATGCACTGAGATGCAACAGGTACCACGTCTCATACGACAAGCGGTTACGAACATTTTTCAGAGAAGACACAACCACCATGGCAACAATCAATGCACCGATGGTTGCCATACCCATATATGACTCGCGACCAATCATGTCTTTCACTGTGGACACAAGTCCTCCGCGTAAAGGCATCTCTGCCATTACTGATGTAAAAACATGAATACCCAACATGACACCCATGGTGTCTCCGGCCATTCTGTGCCAGATGAGAATTCGGTCGAGACCAGCAGAGCGTTCCATCCATGGAAGGCGCGCAGCTAACAACAAACCGGTCATGGCTGCAACAGAAGTCCAGATGCCGCTCAGCGAAGCACTCGCGCGCCACATATGAGTCCACCCACCAATGATTTCGTCCCAACCACCATTGACCGCCCACACTCCCGTTGTGACCAACACAAGAAACCCAATAAAGATCGGTAC
>Ga0194047_10000341_pt1 | contig 31715 bp, 27 predicted proteins | sample JunL225m_MetaG_2_FD_160070 | JGI IMG/M metagenome (GOLD analysis project Ga0194047, IMG submission 160070) | Anoxic zone freshwater microbial communities from boreal shield lake in IISD Experimental Lakes Area, Ontario, Canada - Jun2016-L221-5m | ecosystem: Environmental > Aquatic > Freshwater... | reverse complement strand
TTATCCTATGGGTGTGGATATATTTAACAATTGTTTACATAATAAATAGAATTATTAAACGTTCGGGTAAATATTCGGCTTTTAAACCTAGTCATATTGTTAATTGCCTTTTCTTTGCATATACAATAAAAGCTCATGACAAGTATTAATAATGTGACTCCTAAATTTCCTGTAATGTCAAAATCATTACATGCCGAATTAAAGAGTAGAGTAAATAAATATTTAGCAGAACATGCTATTACAGCTACTGGTAATTTTAAATTATTTTCAAAAGCAATCATCTTGCTTTCCTTATTTGTAATCATTTATGTGCACTTGGTGTTTTTTACGCCCCTGGTTTTTTATGCGGTATTGGAATGTATTGTATTTGGAGGCTTAATTGCCGCTATCGGTTTTAATGTAATGCATGATGGCAGTCATGGAAGTTTTAGCAGGTATGCATGGTTAAATAATTTAGCTTCTTCTTCGATAAGTGTTTTAGGTGCTAGTAGATTTATGTGGGCCATGAAGCATGTAACATTGCACCATACTTTTACCAATATTGATGGGGTCGATGATGATATTGAAGTAGGCGTTTTAATGAGAATGGCACCTACTCAAAAACATTATTTATTACATCGTTTTCAACATATCTATTTTTGGATATTGTACATGCTTTTGTATATTTTTTGGATATTTTTTGCAGATTATAAAAAGTACTTCTCCGGAAAAATTGGTTCTGTTCAAATTAAGGATATGAGCATTGCTGAACATATTGAATTCTGGGCCGTTAAAGTTTACCATGCTTTTATATTTGTGGTATTGCCTATTTATATGGTTGGTTGGTTAACATGGTTGGTTGGCTTTTTAATTGTTGGATGTTTTGCTGGTTTTGTTTTAAGCATCGTTTTTCAATTGGCTCATACCGTTACTGAAACTGAATTTCCGCTTGCTATTCAACCCGAAAATAAAATGCCTGATGAATTTGCGGTACACCAAATTCAAACCACTGCAAATTTTGCTACCAAAAGTAAATTGGTGAGTTGGTTGGTAGGAGGTTTGAATTTTCAAATCGAACACCATTTGTTTCCAAAAATTTCACATGTGCATTATCCAGCCATTTCTAAAATTGTCAAAGAAACCTGTGCTGATTTTAAATTAAAATACATTGAATACCCAACAGTGATTAGTGCTATTAAAGCACATGTACAATATTTAAAATTAATGAGTAAACCAGCTTTAAATTAAATGCAGCTTTGAAGGTTTATTTGCACGGCTATAGTTATTAAAAAGGCCTCCAAATTTTGGAGGCCTTTTTGTAGAATAAGCATTCTATCATTGCTATAGCTTGTTTTAAGAAGCTTTCTTTTTTCTTGCCATTTTGCGCGGAGGATTGGCTTTTAATTCGACAATAATTGCATTGACTTCTTCAATGGTTAAGGTTTCTACCTTTTCTTGTTGTTCCTTGTTCAATTTGAAATTGCGTAAGCCTTGTTTGATATATGGGCCATAAGGGCCGCGTAAAAGTTGAATTTTCTCTTTTTCAAACACTTTAATGGTTCTTTCATCTTTCGCCTTTCTTTTCTCTGCAATCATAGGCGTCAATTCCTCGAGGGTAACTGTATATGGGTCCATTTCCTTGTTTAGAGAGTAGAACTTCTTTGAATGGGCCGCATAAGGGCCAAAGCGACCAATATTCACCGAAACATCCTCCTCTTCAAATTGTCCAAGCATTCTAGGTAGCTTAAATAATTCCATTGCTTCCTCAAAACTGATGGTTTCTATGCTTTGAGATGCCTTTAATTTGGCAAATCTTGGTTTCTCTTCCTCATCCTGATGACCAATTTGTACCATGGGACCATATCTTCCCATTCTTGCGATCACTTTTTTACCAGAAACGGCATCAAATCCAAGTTCTCTTTCGCCTTTGGCTCTTTCTGCAGTTTCCAAAGTATGTTCAATAGTAGTATGAAATGGTTCATAGAATGAAGCCAACATATCGCTCCATTTTAATTTTCCTGCAGCAATTTCATCAAATTCGCCTTCGATCTTAGCAGTGAAATTAAAATCCATCACTTTAGAAAAGTGAAGCTTTAAGAAATCTGTTACCACCAAACCTAAATCGGTAGGGGATAACTTATTTTTTTCAGCACCAGTAATTTCTGATGCGGTTTCGCTTATAATTTCATCTTTATTGCTTAGCGTCAAAATTTGATAAATTCTTTTGATGCCTTCTTTTTCTTTTTTCTCTACATAATTACGTTTCATAATGGTAGAAATCGTAGGCGCATAAGTAGAAGGTCGTCCAATGCCCAATTCTTCTAATTTTTTTACCAATGAAGCTTCAGTAAATCTGGATGCGGGACGACTGAATCGCTCCAATCCTGTCATCGAAGTAAAATCTAATACTTGACCTTTAGACAATGGAGGTAATAAACTTTCATCTCCTTCTTCTAAATTATCTTCATCTATTTCATCTTCATCCTTACTTTCTAAATATACTTTTAAGAAACCATCGAACTTCATCACTTCACCGCTTGCTGTTAAAGTATCTTTGTTGGTTGAAATTTCAATTTTTGCAGTGGTCTTTTCAAATTGTGCATCACTCATTTGTGAAGCAATGGTTCTTTTCCATATTAATTCATACAATCTGTTTAAATCTGGATCATCCACTTTGCTTTCATTCATATAAGAAGGGCGAATGGCTTCATGGGCTTCCTGTGCATTTTCGTTTTTGTTCTTAAACTTTCTTGGTTGATAATATTTGTCACCAAAACTTGAATTGATTTCGGCTTTAATGGCTTCTACTGCTGTTTCGCTCAAACTAATACTATCGGTTCTCATATAAGTAATCTTACCACTTTCATATAATTTTTGAGCCAACAACATGGTTTTGCTTACACTATAACCTAATTTTCTTGAAGCTTCTTGTTGTAAAGTAGAAGTAGTGAAAGGGGCGGATGGTGTGCGTTTTCCGTCTTTTACAGCAATGTCTTTTACCGTATATTTTGCACCCTTACATTCGTTTAAAAATTTCTCGGCTGCTCCAGCAGTAGTTAATTTTTGTGGACCTTCTGCTTTGAATTTTACTTTTTTCTTATTAATGTCTGGGGCACTAAATAATGCAGATACTTTAAATACACTCTCTGGAATAAAGTGATTGATTTCTCTTTCTCTTTCTGCAATTAATCTTACGGCCACACTTTGCACTCTGCCTGCGCTCAAACTTCTTTGCATTCCAATCTTTCGCCACAATACCGGGCTCAATTCAAAACCTACAATTCTGTCTAATATTCTTCTTGCTTGTTGTGCATCTACCAAATCCATATTAATAAAGCGTGGATTGGCTACTGCTTTTTTTATAGCAGGTGCGGTAATTTCATGAAATACAATTCTTTTTGTTTTCTTTGGATCTAGACCCAACACTTCGGCCAAATGCCAACTGATACTTTCTCCTTCACGGTCCTCATCCGATGCCAACCAAACTTCTTTCGCTTTTTTGGTCATGGATTTTAATTCTTTCACCACTTTTTCTTTTTCACTTGGAACAGTATAACGGGGTGCAAATTTGTTTTTTAAATCAATACCCATGTCCACTTTTTCCAAATCACGTATATGCCCATAGCAACTACGTACTTCAAAATCTTCTCCTAAAATCTTCTCGATCGTTTTTGCCTTTGCAGGCGACTCCACAATTAATAAGTTTTTTGACATAGTGTCTACCGCTCCTACGGGGTATTTTAGAAATTGAATATCAAGTATTTATGAAAAAAGGTTTCCTCTTTTTTAAGAGAGGCTATTTCTTTTCTCGCGATGCAATATTAGAGCTTTCGACTAAAAAATAAAAATTAGCTGGGCTTAGGAAGCCAAAAATGCCATGATTTTATCGATTATTTCTTGTGTTTTGTATACTTTATTATGACCTAATCCATTGGTTATCAAGAATTTAATATTTTCAGACGCTTTATTTTTAAAATCTATTAAATCTTTATAGGGGCAAACTGCGTCATCTTGGTCATGGACCCATAACACGGAACCTGTATAATTTTCCAATGCGCGGTCGGCCTCAAAAAAACTAATGGGCTGGTGGGTATGTTTTTCTAATTCGTTTAAAAAGGCATTGCGCACTGCTTCCTTAAAATGCATCATTTTAAAATAACGTTCAAAAGTGCTGGTGGTTTTAGTTGCTGGTGCAATAAGGACAAATTTATGCTTCAATGGATTGGATATGGTTTCTGCAATCATTGCCAGTGTGATTGCCCCTAAAGAATGGCCAATAAAATCATCTATGGGGCCATGTTCTTTGATGATTTGTTGTATGGCTTTTTGATAGAGGACTATATTAATGTATTTGCCTTGGCTTAAACCATGTCCTGGTGCATCAAAACAAAGTACGCGGTAACCAATTTTCAAGAGGGGTTGAATGTATTGTTCAAACTTATAGGCGCAACTGGCATAACCATGGGCAATGAATACTGTTTTCCCATTTGGTTTTGTGGGTGTCCATTCAAAGCCATTTAATAGGATACGACCATTATTATGTATGCCATCTCCCATAACGTTAACTTGAATGGCTTTGGCCTGGTGGAAGATGGCAGGGGCTTTTCTTTTTTTAAATTTAGGATAGGGGGTGCAAAAAAGATTAAAGGCCAATTTCCCGGCTACAGGTGGAGCCACCATCCCTAATGTAGTAAATTTTGTTCTTAAATATTGCAAATACATCCTTTCCGAAAACCCATGCTTGGCCATTATTTCTGAATTTGATTGCAAAGATAAGCCTAGACATGGGCTTAGGCTATTTTTTTTGTATTTCGACAATGAAAAATATAAATGCAACCAATGCATTCAGTGATAACAGTTATTTTTGCAAAAATCTATCAAGGACTTATGTATTCATTAAAAATTAATTTTGAACAAAAAGGTATAGAGCCAGTTACTTTAACCAATATTAAACCTGACCAGAGTTTATTAGAAGTAATTTTAGATGCAGGTATTGAATTGCATCACAATTGCGGTGGTGTATGCGCCTGTAGTACCTGTCATATTTATGTAAAAAAAGGTGCAGCATTTTTACAAGAATTATCCGATAAAGAAGAAGATTTTATAGATAGAGCAGTAAGTCCAAGAATTGAATCAAGATTAGGTTGTCAGTGTGAATTGCTTGCAGGGTCGGGCGAAATTGAAATCAATCTGCCAGATCAAACCCAATTTTTAGGAGAATAAATAATTAAAATAAGTATGAGCCAATTTGAACCACCCATCCATTGGAATGACCATGAAGACATCGCCCAAAAGTTATATGAGAAATTTGGAGATGATTTTACCGAGTCCAAAATATACCGTGTTCGTTTCACTGATTTATTAGAATGGGTATTGTCTTTGCCTCATTTTGAGGGAAAAAAAGAAGCGTCCAACGAAGGACATTTGGAAATGATACAAAGTGCTTGGGTGTATGAATGGAGAGATAATCAAAAATAGGCTTACATTTATATTCTAAAATACGACCTTCTTGTTAGCCGCCTTTAAAAAAATTAAATGTTTTGTATTTGATGTCGATGGTGTTTTAACCAATGGCAAATTATTGATTATGCCCAATGGCTTAATGGCCAGATCTATGAATATCAAAGATGGCTATGCTTTGCAATTGGCTATCAAAAAAGGGTATCAGGTATGGATTATTTCTGGTGGAAATTCTGATGAGGTAAAAGAGCGGCTTCAAAAATTAGGTGTGTCTGAAGTGTTTATGAAGGTCACAGATAAGTTGGCTTTATTGAAAGAGCTGTCCATTTTGAATAAAATAGCTTTAGATCAAATTTTGTACATGGGAGATGACATGCCTGATTATGATGCCATGAAAGCCGTGGGTTTAGCCGCTTGTCCAAGTGATGCAGCAGCGGATATCAAGGCCATATCTGCGTACAACGCTATACTTAAAGGCGGAGAAGGATGTGCAAGAGAAGTGATTGAAAAGACTTTAAAATTAAATGATCATTGGGATTTGACCGATCAAATTCAATCCAAATAAATCCTTATTTATTTTGAAATTATTGATTCATTTTTTAAGATTGATACGTTGGCCCAATCTTGTATTTATAATATTAGCCGAATGTTTGTTTCATTTTTGTATTTATAAAAAATTATATCCTTTAGCTGGAGCCGAAGTTGATTTTCGTTTTTATTTAATGTTAGTGAGCAATACATTTATTGCAGCAGCAGGCTATATAATTAATGATTATTTTGATGTGAACATTGATCAAGTAAATAAGCCTGAAAAAGTGGTGGTTGGGTCTTATATCAGTAGAAGATGGGTTATATTTTGGCATTTAATTTTAAGTGTATTTGCTATTTATATTTCATCAACGGTTTTCCCATTCAAAACATATTGGCACATTCATTTATCTAATTTATTGGCTATTTTGCTATTGTGGTTTTACAGTACCACATTCAAAAAGAATTTTTTAATAGGCAATGTGCTTATTTCTGTATTAACGGCTTGGTCTATTTCGGTGGTTTATTTTTCTAAATTCACCATTCAAGAATTAATACATCCCAATATTACCAACCCCGCTAATTTTAAATTTGCAAAACTTACTTTATTGTACAGTGCTTTTGCATTTATATTAACCTTGGTACGTGAAGCATTAAAAGATCTAGAAGACATGGAAGGAGATGCGAAGTTTGGTTGTAATACCTTGCCTATTAAATGGGGACTCAAATCTACTAAAGTTTATTTATCGGTTTGGTTGGTGGTGGTGATTGCTGTTTTGTTAATCATTCAATTGGCAGTGATCCCTTTTGGTTGGTGGTATACTTCCTTGTATTGTTTTGTGTTGATCATTACCCCTTTGGTCATCGTTTTGTCTAGGTTATCAAAATCCTATTCAAGCAAACATTTTAATAATTTAAGTAATTGGATTAAAGTAGCCATGTTGTTTGGTATTGTATCTATAGCATTTTTCTATTTTTTATTTTAGTTTTTTATGAGCAAATTTATTTTAGCCTCCCAGTCGCCCCGTCGCAAGACCTTATTGGAATGGGCTGAATTGCCATTTGAGATTATTGTTTCAGACATCGATGAATCTTATCCAGCAAACTTATCCATTGAGCAAGTGCCTGTTTTTATAGCCAAGAATAAAGCAGAGGCAGTCAAACAAAAAATGATTGTTGAGCAAATGGATACAAAGGATACCTGCATCATAGCAGCAGACACAGTAGTAGTTTTGGCCGATGCCATTATTGGAAAACCTATTGACAAAAGGGATGCAATCAATTCTTTAAGTAAATTATCAGGCAAAGCACATCAAGTCATTACAGGCGTTGTTATTTTATTTCAAGATCAAGAAGTTGCGTTTAGTGAAACCACACAAGTTGAATTTCATGACTTGACTCAAGCGCAGATTGAATTTTATGTAGACCAATACAAGCCATATGATAAAGCAGGCGCTTATGCCATACAAGAATGGATTGGGGTAGTAGGCATTAAAAGCATTCATGGGGATTTTTACAATGTGATGGGATTGCCTGTAAGTAAGTTGATTCAAAAATTAAAGCAATTAAATATTCTTTAATTGCTTTATACATTTTTTAAATACAATAAATTAAGTTTTATTGCCAATCAAATGCAATATCTAATTCAAGATCTGGGTGCAAACTTCTCTCTACTGGGCAGGTTCTAGCCACTCTTTCTAATATTTCTTTTGTTTTTTCATCTACATTTAATCCAGCAGGCATGGTTACATGCGCAATAATTTTTCCAATTCTTCTTGGATCAGAAACCATTATTTTAGTCACTTCTACTTTTGCACCATCCAATGCAATTTGCATGCTTTCTGCTTTAATGCCCATGGTGGTTATCATACAAGCTCCTAATCCTGTCGCAATTAAATCGGTGGGAGAAAACCTTTCTCCCTTGCCTTTATTGTCGGTAGGCGCATCTGTTTGAATATCGGAGCCGCTTTGCAAATGCACACAAGTAGTTCTTAAATTGGCATCGTAGGTTACAATTGAAGTCATGATATATGGTATGTTTTTATATTATTGTAATTAAATCTTTCTTATTAATTCTTTCTGCTCATTTTGTATTTTTAAGCCATTGCCTTTTCTGGGCTCATTTCTTTTTTTTGAAGCATGTAGGTAATTGCTACTGTGCATATAAAATAGGCAATCATTAACTTGCTTAGTAGGGGATAGTATTTATCTGCACCAAACCAATCTCCTAAAACAATAATAAGGCAAATTCCAAAAATTGATTTTGCTATCTCCCAAAAAAGAGAAGAGGCATTGCCATCCATAAAATCGGTTAATGCATAAATATAAACATAGACAAATGCTCCGTATATAAATATGTTGGGTATTCCAATGCTAGCAATATTGCCTAAGAAGTAAGCTACAATAATAAATATAAGTACAATTTGTAACCATACCCATGCGTAAAAAGGCTTTGACCTTTTGGTATGGTATTTATCAAAATGATATACGTCCTCAATTTTAAATACCGGACTTTTCGCTTCTACATCGGCTGGCCTCCAACCAGTGGGCTTAAACCAAACTTGAAATTTAGCCTTGATATCATTGGTTCTCCATGCATCTTTTATAAGCAACCACATATGCACAAAATTAATTTTTATTGGATTCCAAGTACACATAGGGCGTGTTATGCCATATACAGGTACTACATGGGGTAGTTCTTCTTGAAATGTGCCAAATAGTTTATCCCAAATAATAAATATTTGCGCCATATTTTTATCCATGTACTCTTTGTTAAAAGCATGGTGCACTCTATGGTGTGAAGGCGTTACCAATATATGTTCTAGGAATCCCATTCTATTAATATAACGCGTATGGTACCAGAATTGAGCAAAAAATTGAATAGGCGTAACCGTAGCAATCACAAGAGGAGATATGCCTAATAAAGCAGCAGGAAGTAAGAATAAAGAAAATATTTTTACGAAAGAAGAAATAGGTTGTCTAACCGCACAGGCTAAATCAAATTCTTCACTGCTATGGTGTACAATATGACTGTTCCAGAAAAAATTTATTTTATGGTCAATTCTGTGAATCCAATAATGTGAAAAGTCAAGGCAAACAAAGGCAATCACATAAGTAAGCCCATTGGTAGTAATATGAGTAAGGGCTACTCTTTCTTCCATCCATTTATAGCTTAATATGGTGAAACTTAAACCCAAGACATTTTTAATGACCATGGTAATAGCAGAACTTAAACTACTGACTGTATCCATGGAATGGGTTCGTTCTTTTTTGATATACCAACCATACCATTTTTCAATAAGAATCATCATAAAAAAAATGGGCATTACAATCAATAAAATTTTTCCGTATTTCTCCATAAAGGGGTTTTTCTTTGTATGAAGATAAGATATAATTTTGACCTTAAAAGGCCATTATATACTGCAAGTCTTGTATTTTTGTGCCAGATTATTGAGAAGCTATATGCAAGATTTACCCATTGTAACACCCGAGAAAGATACTAGAATAAAAAAACCAGATTGGTTAAGAGTAAAACTGCCTATTGGCGAAAGTTACAAGCATGTGCGTTCATTGGTAGACACGCATAAATTACATACCATTTGTGAAAGTGGTAATTGCCCCAATATGGGAGAATGCTGGGGCGAAGGCACGGCTACTTTTATGATACTCGGAAATATTTGTACCAGAAGTTGTCAGTTTTGTGCAGTAGCAACTGGTCGTCCTAAAGCAGTGGAATGGGACGAGCCTCAACGCGTAGCGGAAGCAATTTTATTAATGAAAGTAAAACATGCGGTGCTTACAAGTGTAGACAGAGATGAATTAGCAGATGGTGGTTCTATTATTTGGTTCAATACCATTAAAGCTATCAAAGCACTTACACCTACTACAACATTGGAAACTTTAATACCCGATTTTAGAGGTATTCAAGAACAAATTAATCGAATTATAGAAGCAGCGCCTGAAGTGGTAAGCCACAATATGGAAACAGTAGAAAGAATTACACAGAAAGTAAGAGTGCAAGCAAAATATAGAAGAAGTTTAGGCGTATTGGAAACATTGAAAAAAGGGGGCATGCGCACCAAGACCGGCATCATGTTGGGTATTGGAGAAGAGAAGCAGGAGGTGATTCAAACCATGAAAGAATTGGTAGGGGTTGGTTGCGATGTATTAACGCTTGGGCAATATTTACAACCTACTAAAAAACATTTAGCGGTTCAAAGATTTGTGCATCCTGATGAATTTGCTGAACTAAGACAAATAGGCTATGAGCTTGGATTTGATTATGTTGAAAGCGGACCCTTGGTTCGTTCTTCTTATCATTCAGAAAAGCATGTCATAGCAGGCTGGGGTAGAAATAAGTGGTTAGAAGAATTAGCTTTAATGAAATAGTACAGCAACATTATAATAAAAAAGGCCACAATTTCTGTGGCCTTTTTTATTATAATTATATTACGCTGACTTAATCCACAGGCTTCAATTTATTGAAGCTGTGGGAGTAAAAATACTTTGTATTTTTACTCCCACATAAGTGCACTTGCACCCAAAATGGCTGCGTCAGATTCTTTCAAATGACTTACTAGTATTTTAATTTTATTTTGGAACACTTCAATTAAGTTCGCTTCCATATGCTCACGCGTAGGTTTTAAAATTAAATCACCTGCCTTGGTTAAGCCTCCAAATAAGATAATGGCTTCGGGGCTAGAGAACATGACAAAGTTGGCTAAAGAAATTCCTAATATCCTACCAGTGAATTCAAATACTTCTTTTGCAACTTCATCTCCTGCAGTAGCTGCTTCAAAAACCGCTTTAGAATCTATATTTTCAATAGGAATGGTTCTTAAGGAACTAGGTCTGTTTGTGTTGTTTAAAATTTCTACTGCCGATTTTGCAACACCTGTAGCAGAGGCATAACTTTCTAAAGAACCTTTTTTGCCAGTGCCAGGATGTATACGTCCATCAGGTATAATAATAGTATGGCCTAATTCACCAGCCATACCATCGTGTCCATAAATTAATTCTCCATTGGCCACAATACCACTTCCAACACCTGTGCCTAATGCAATTAAAATAAAATCTTTCATTCCTTTTGCTGCACCATAGGTCATTTCACCAACCGCTGCTGCATTGGCATCATTGGTTAATTTTACAGGCAACTTAAATTTATCTTGAATTAATTTAGCTAAAGGAATAATGCCTTTCCAAGGTAGGTTAGGTGCGTATTCGATGGTACCTGTGTATACATTTCCATTCGGTGCGCCTACACCAATCCCTTTGATACGACCCACGCCACCTGCTTTATCTATGAGCAGCATTAATTTATCATGTAGCTCATCTATATAAGCATGTATATCTGCATGCCCTCTAGTAGACATGGTGTCTGAAGATAAAACATTACCTAAATTATCAACTATACCAAACTTGGTGCCTGTGCCACCAATATCAACACCCGCTACAAAAGAATCCATTTTATTTTATATTTTTTTAAATTTAATTAATGACCTGCTGCCACTTCTGTCTCTTCATAATTAATTCCTTGCTTCTTTAAAATACCTTTTACTGCAATAGCAAATATCAATATATAAGTAAAGCAGAAAACGGGTACCCAGAAAGAATTATGAATGCCATAACCTGGTAAATCTAAATGTGCAGATTGTAAGAAATCAGATAATTTACCTTGAATAGGAGGAATGATACCACCACCAAGAATCATCATAATTAAAAATGCGGCACCTTGTGTGGTGTATTTGCCAATACCTGCAATAGATAAAGCAAATATACAAGGCCACATGATAGAGCAAGCAATACCTCCTGTTAAGAAAGCATAAATAGCAATGTCACCTTTTGTGAATACACCAATGAGCATGGAAACTAAACCAATTAAACTAAAAATTAATAAAGTCTTGGCTGGTTTGTCTTGGCTAATAAAGAAGGCTACTATTTGTATAAAAATACAAACGATGTACATATACAATGGACTCATATCATATTGTGCAATACTGTTTACACCAATGACAATTCCAAATGCAACCAAGGGCACAATCACCGTTAATATTTTATTTGTTTTGCTTTTAAATTCAAAAGCAGAAATAGCACCTGTCCAACGTCCAATCATCATACTTCCCCAATACATTGAAATATAGGGAGCAATTTTTGAAGAAGGGATGCTTCCAAAATCGGCTTGCTTTAACAATTCTCCTAAGTTAGATCCAATAGCTACTTCGGCACCTACGTATACAAATAAAGCCAACATACCCAAAACCAATTGAGGATATTTCATTGCACCCCAACCGTTTTCGTTTTTTTGTGCTTTAAAATTAGCATACAATAAACCAATCACAACCGTTGCTAAGGCACCAAATAACCATTTCAAACGCATGGTTTCTAATTCGTGTTTAGCAACATCACTTAATGTGCTTGGATCAATTTTATAACTATTAAAAATGGGAACAAACATGATGATTAAAACTCCTGTCATGATTAACAATAAATATAAAGCTTTATTGGCGGGTTCAATTTTTTCTTCATTTATACCTGGAGGTACTTTCTTAGAAAAATGAAACATGGCAGCCGCAGCTAAAAATAAAATACCTACTGCAGTATATAAAACAACCACTTTACTTAAACTTAATGCGGCAATTTGATCATCGGTGATGGCTGCAGCACTTCCAAATAAAGCAAAGGCAACTACAATAGGGCCGATAGAAGTTCCAAAAGAATTAATACCACCCGCTAAGTTTACACGACTTGCCCCTGTAGACGGATCGCCTAAGGCAATGGCGAAGGGCTGAGCAGCTGTTTGTTGTAAAGAGAATCCTAAAGCAACTATAAATAAACCTACCAACATGCCGGTGAATGTGTTTGCATTTACTGCAATAATCATGGCAGCAGCACCAATTGCTGAAAATAATAACCCATAAACAATACTTTTTTTGTATCCCCATTTACCAACAAGGTCTTTGCCTCCAAATGCGCCAAATGCAAATAGGCCAAGGGCGCCAATATAATAGGCTAAATAAAAAGCAAAATCTACTAATTGACTTTGAAATTGGTCAAGGTGAAATTTATGCTTACAAAAAGGGATAAAAACGCTATTGCTTGAGGCAATAAATCCCCAGAAAAAGAATACGACTACAAGAGTAGATAATGCACCCGTATTGGTGGGTTGTTTGGTTTGGCTCATAAGATTCGTTAGTTTAATCGTTAATGGTTGTATCGATCCCGTAAAATACTTAAAATTACAATTCAATGTATAAAAAGGCTAAAATTCTATGTACAATTAATTGTAATAATCTACTCAAAAACAAGGAGTTTTAAGGACAATGAAGTAAATTGAATCAAAATAATTGTATTCATGGTAATTGTTCATGTAAGTGCAGAATGCTATCCTATGGCAAAGGCGGGTGGATTAGGGGATGTCGTTGGAGCACTTCCCAAATATCAAAAAAATATTGGGGAGGAAGCCATGGTGGTAATGCCGATGTATCGTACGCTATTTTTAGAACAAAATGATTGGGATGTACATTTCAAAGGCAATGCTCATTTAGGTAATTGGTATTTTGATTTTACTATTATTAAAGAAAGTACAGGGAAATTAGGGTACGATTTATTTTTAGTAGACATACATGGATTATTAGACCGTCCTAAAATTTATGGTTATCCAGATGATCCAGATCGTTTTATTGGATTTCAAGTAGCCGTTATTACTTGGTTGGCTCAATGGAAGAAATTACCCAATGTGGTTCATTGTCATGATCATCAAGCTGGTTTGATTCCATTTATGATGAAACATTGTTCTGATTTTAAAAAACTACAAGCTGTCAAAACTGTTGTAAGCATTCACAATGCACAATACCAGGGCATCATGGGATGGGATAAATCTATATTAATTCCTAAATGGGACGAATTGAAAAGAGGGTTATTAGATTGGAATAATAATATTAATCCTTTAGCAGCTGCTGTTAAATGTGCCGATAAAATAACTACAGTGAGTCATTCCTATTTGCAACAACTTAAATACCAATCCAATGGTTTGGAAAAATTATTTGAAGCAGAACAAGCAAAATCGGTGGGGATATTAAATGGCATTGATGTTGATATTTGGAATCCTTCAACTGATCCAATGATTGAATGTCATTATGATTCGTCTAATGTGGCTATAGAAAAGCAAAAAAATAAAAAAGCATTGTGTGTAAAATACAATTTAGATTTTAATAAACCTTTGATTGTTTTTATAGGTAGATTGGTTGGAGAAAAAGCCGCAGACATTTTGCCAAGTGCCCTACAGCATGCTTTAGACAAAACCAATTGTGGGGCTAATTTTTTTATCATTGGTGCAGGCGATACGGCTATCGAATCGGCTTTGAATTATTTAGTGCAATTGTACCCAGGAAACTACAATACATTCATAGGGTATGAAGAAAAAATAGGGCATGAAGCTTATGCGAGTGCTGATTTTTTATTAATGCCAAGTAGAATTGAACCTTGTGGATTAAATCAATTGTATGCATTGCGCTATGGCACCATTCCTATGGTAAGAGATACGGGTGGTTTGCATGATACTGTTGTGGACATGGGCGATACAGATGGATTTGGAATTAAATTTTTGAACGCATCTGAAGAAGACATTGTTTATTCCGTGGAGCGTGCCATTGTGGTTTATAAGGATAAGAAACAAATGAATAAAATGATTCAGTTGGCTATGCAAATTGATCATAGTTGGGAATCGGTAGTAAAAGAATACAAACAAGTATATGAATCAATTTTATAATGATAAAAATTAGTTTATGGCAGTATTTGCAAAAGAAACAGTTTCAATTATTTTAGGGGGTGGAGCAGGTTCTAGATTGTATCCATTAACCGCAAGTAGGTCAAAACCTGCCGTACCCATTGCTGGTAAATACCGTTTGGTGGATATTCCTATTAGCAATTGTATCAATAGTAATTTGAATAGAATTTTTGTTTTAACACAATTTAATTCTGCTTCTTTGAATCAGCATATTAAAAACACTTATCATTTTAGTGCTTTTAGTACTGGCTTTGTGGATATTCTAGCAGCAGAACAAACACCAGACAATCCTGGGTGGTTTCAAGGCACTGCCGATGCAGTAAGACAATCTTTAAGACACCTTGCAAAAATGGAATTTGATTATGTACTGATATTAAGTGGTGACCAATTGTATCAAATGGATTTTAGCAAAATGATTGAAGCACATAAAAAAAGTGGTGCTGCATTAACCATCGCCACCATTCCAGTTGGGGAAAGAGAAGCGCCAGAGTTTGGCATTCTTAAGGCCAACAACGAAAATGTAATTACCTCTTTTGTAGAAAAGCCTAAGAAAGATGTTTTAGCAGATTGGGTGAGTGATACAGGCGCTGCGATGAAAGCGGAAGGTAAAAATTATTTGGCATCCATGGGCATCTATGTGTTTAATAAAGAAATCTTATATCAATTTTTAAATGAAGTGCATGCCAGTGCAACTGATTTTGGAAAAGAAATCATTCCTGATTCTATTGCGCATTATAAAGTATTAAGCTATCAATATGACGGCTATTGGACAGATATTGGGAATATTTATTCATTTTTTGAAGCCAATATTGCACTAACACATGATGTGCCACAATTTAATTTATTCGACAGTGCTCAAACTGTTTATACTAGATCAAGAATGTTGCCCCCAGCCAAAGTAAGTGGAACCATCATTAACAAAGCCATTATCGCCGAAGGGTCTATCATCATGGCCAAAGAAGTGGCTAATTCAGTAATAGGCATTCGTTCTAGAATAGGGAAGGATAGTGTTATTAAGAATTGCTATATCATGGGTTGTGATTATTATGAGACCATGGATCAAATCAATAAAAAAAATAAAAAAGGGGAACCTATTTTAGGTATTGGTGAAAGATGTTTGATAGAAGATGCTATTGTAGATAAAAATTGCTCTATTGGGAATGATGTTCATATTAAAGGAGGAGCACATCATGAAAAAATAGATCATCCTTTGTATACCATCAAAGATGGTATAGTGGTCATTAAAAAAGGTGCTTTCATACCAAATGGATTTATTATTTAAAATTTAATAGTGAAAAATGAATACTGCATATACAGGAGTTAAAGTAAAACTAAGTGTTTGGCAAATTTGGAATATGTGTTTTGGCTTTTTTGGCATTCAATTTGGTTGGAGTTTGCAAATGGGCAATATGAGTGCGATTTATGAATTTTTAGGTGCAACGCCCGATCAAATTCCTGGTTTGTGGTTGGCTGCGCCTATGACTGGCTTATTGGTACAACCCATTGTTGGCTATTTTAGTGATCGTACTTGGCATCCAAAATTAGGGCGAAGAAGACCTTACTTTTTAGTGGGGGCCATTTTAAGTTCGGCTCTATTATTTTTGATGCCTAATTCTGGTACCATATGGATGGCTGCTGGGGTATTATGGATTTTAGATTCTAGTATCAATGTTACCATGGAACCCTTTAGAGCTTTTGTTGCTGATAATTTAAATGAGCAGCAACGTTCTTATGGATTTGCCATGCAAAGTATGTTTATAGGTTTGGCTTCTTTTATTGCAGGTTATTTGCCACAAGTATTGGTAAACTGGTTTCATGTATCTAGAGCTAAAACCAACGGATCTATTCCTCAAAACATATTGCTGTCCTTTTATATTGGGGGTGCATTTTTTTTAGTATCGGTATTGTACACTGTATTTAAAAGTAAAGAGTATCCGCCATCGATAAAAAATACCGACAATCCAGAAGCCGATAAAAAAGGGATGCTTCAAGAAATCATTCACTCTATTGTGCACATGCCCATTCAAATGAAAAGATTGGCCTTGGTCAATTTTATTACATGGCCTGGACTATTTTTAATGTGGTTTTATTACAGTACTGGAGTAGCCAGTCAATTGTTTCATGGAGATCCTATTGCCAGTAGTGATTTGTATACGATGGGTTTAGAACATGCCAATACTACTTCTGCCATTTTAAATTTAGTCACATTTGGTTTTTCATTTACGCTTCCATTTTGGGTAGGAAAAATTGGAAAAAAAATGACGCATGTAGCTTGTTTGCTTATTGGAGGTATGGGATTGATTTCGGTCTATTATGTGCAACAACCTAATTTGTTATATCTAAGTATGGGCTTAGTTGGAATAGCTTGGGCTTCCATATTATCAATGCCTTATTCTCTATTGGCTGGTTTTATTCCAGAACAAAAAATGGGCATCTACATGGGTATATTTAATTTCTTCATCGTACTTCCTGAAATTATTGCTTCTATCTTTTTTGGGAAAATCATGTCTATCTATTTACACAACGATCGATTGATGGCCGTTCAAATTGGAGGATGCTTATTATTATTAGCAGGTATTGTATGTGCCATCATTATTAAAGAAGAGAAAAAATAAAAATATGAAGCTTCGTTTTTTTTATAGCCAATGTTTATTGGCGACAATTTTAGTGCAATTTGCATTTCTAACCATTAGTTTTGGTCAGGCAGTAGAAGCATATCCTACAAATTGGTTTGCGCAAATGCAATTGCATAAAGTACAAATTTTATTTAGGAGCACTAGTTCCAACTTTTCAAAATCGACAGTGCAAACAAATTATGCCGGAGTAAATGTATTGGGACTACATCATTTTGAAAATGGGCATTATATAGCTGTAGATGTTGAAATTGCATCCACTGCAAAACCGGGTAATGTAAATTTCTCTATTCGAACAGGTGGAACAATCCTACATACTGCATGGCCATTACTACCAAGAAGAAAAGGCAGAGGAACTTTATTTGCCCAAGGAATTAATCCGGCCGATTTAATTTATTTTTTAATGCCCGACCGATTTAGCAATGGTGATCCAAGTAACGATCAAATTGCAGGTTTAAAGGATCAATCCTTAAATAGAGATTCTATTTTTTTAAGACATGGAGGTGATTTGAAAGGAGTGACGAATCATTTGGATTACTTTCAAAAATTAGGTGTTTCCACTTTATGGATGACCCCCGTTATTGAAAATGACATGCCTGATCGAACAGAACATGGTTATGCAGCTACAAATAATTATGCGATTGAAAAAAGATTGGGTGGAGATCAGGCTTATTTAACTTTAAGTGATAGTCTGCACAAGAGAGGCATGAAATTAATTCAGGACATTGTTTACAATCATTTTGGACGTTTTCATTTTTTAGTACAAGATGCGCCTTCAATAGATTGGGTACATCAATGGCCCACTTATACACAAACACATTATCGCGAACAAGCCATTTTTGATCCCCATCATGCCAAAGTGGATGAAGCAAAAATGATTAATGGATGGTTTACTACAGAGATGCCCGACGTGAATCAAGAAAATCCTTATGTAGAAAAGTATTTAACACAAAACGCCATTTGGTCAGTAGAAACATATGGAATTGATGCATTTAGAATAGATACTTATAAATATTGCAATGTCGAAGTAATGAATCGACTCAATCAAGCCCTCATTAATGAATATCCAAACATTTTTGCTTATGGAGAATGTTGGGTGGATGATGTTGCTTCTCAAGCTTATTTTATTCGCAATAATTTCAATTTGCCTTTTAAAAGTAATTTGCAGGCCACTTCTGATTTTAGATTATTATTTTCAGGTATTTTGCCTGCATTGAATGAAAATAATGCTTGGGGTGATGGTGTCATCAAATTATACAGCACTTTAAGTGAAGATTATATGTACAAAGTGCCAAGCAATAATGTAATTTTTTTAGACAATCATGACATGACCCGCATACATTCATCTTTAGGGGAAAGCATTCCCAAAACAAAAATGGCTTATGCTTGGTTGATGACATGTAGAGGTATTCCTCAAATGTATTATGGCTCAGAGATTTTAATGAAAGGCATTTCTAATCCGGATGGATGGGTAAGGCTTGATTTTCCTGGAGGTTGGACAGGTGATAAGAAAAATGCGTTTACAGAACAAGGCTTGACGGATGCAGAAAAAGATTTTTTACATTATGTACAACTATTGGGAACATATCGTAAAGGATCGATTGCTTTGAAAACTGGCGCAATGATGCAATACTTGCCCGAGGATGGGTTGTATGTTTACTTTAGGTATACCAAAGGTCAAACCATTATGTGCGTGATGAATACTGATACCAAAGAAAGAAAACTTAATTTTGAAAAATATGCTGAAAGAACCGTTGGTTTTAAAGGAGGTACAGATATTGTACATGGCAATAAAATTAAAAGAGAATTTTCTATTGCGCCCATGTCCATGCAAGTGATTGAATTAACAAAATAATTATGTCAAAATACGAGGAACTTCATTTTGTAGATACCAAACAACTCGTTTGGAATTATTCTTTATTTACAGATGAGGATGTATCTAATTTTCAAAAAGGTACACATTATTCCTTGTATAAATTTTTTGGAAATAAGCAAATACAAGTGTCTGAAACAATGGGAACCTACTTTGCAGTTTGGGCACCCAATGCCACAGCGGTTTATGTTAAAGGAAATTTTAATCATTGGAACAACGATACACATGCTTTAATTGTTAGACAAGACAGTTCTGGAATTTGGGAAGGATTTATCCCAGGCATCTCAGTGGGTGAAGTATACAAATACCATATTCATGGTTACCAAGGGGTGAAATTAGACAAGGGAGATCCTTTTGCTCATTATTGGGAATTGAGGCCTTTAACCGCTTCAATTACATGGGAAACCAATTATCCATGGAATGATGCAAAGTGGATAGCGCAAAGAAACATTAAAAACAGAACCGACCAACCCTATTCGGTATATGAAGTGCACTTGGCCAGTTGGATGCGTCCCGATAAAAACAATGAAAATTCATACAACTCCTATACACAGCTTATTAAATTATTGGTGCCTTATGTAAAAGAAATGGGTTTTACACATGTAGAGTTCATGCCTATAATGGAACATCCCTTTGATGGCAGTTGGGGTTATCAAGGGGTGGGATTTTTTGCACCCACCTCTCGTTTTGGAAATCCGCAAGAATTTGCTGCCTTAGTAGAAGCTTTTCATGATGCGGAAATTGGTGTCATCATAGATTGGGTTCCATCACATTTTCCATATGATGCACATGGGCTTTTTATGTTTGATGGTGCCAATACCTATGAGTATGCTGATATGCGCAAAGGCTATCATCCCGATTGGAATTCTTATGTCTTTAATTACAAACGTGGTGAAGTCAAATCTTTTTTAATAAGTAGTGCTCGTTTTTGGTGTGATCAATTTCATATTGATGGATTAAGGGTAGATGCGGTAAGTTCAATGTTGAGATTGGATTATAGTAGAGCAGCAGGACAATGGGAACCCAATGAATTTGGAGGCAATGGCAATATAGAAGCCATTGCATTTTTAAAAGAGCTAAATGAGACATTGTACCGAGACTTTCCTTATATACAAACCATTGCCGAAGAAGCTTCCGATTGGCCAGGAATAAGTAAACCCACTTTTATGGATGGACTGGGTTTTGGCATGAAGTGGATGATGGGATGGATGCATGATACGCTTGATTATTTTAAATTTGATCCTATGTTGAGACCAGCTCATCAAGACAAGTTTACTTTTTCCATGATGTATTATTATGACGAAAACTTTATGTTGCCATTGAGTCATGATGAAGTGGTGCATGGAAAAAGCCCAATGATTTATAAAATGCCTGGAGATGACCAGCAAAAATTTGCCAATTTAAGATTAATGTATACTTATATGTATACACATCCAGGTGCGAAACTGCTTTTTATGGGAAATGAATTTGCTGCCACTAAAGAATGGAATTTTGCTACCGAGTTGCAATGGGATTTATTACAAATCGAAAGCCATGCAGGTATGAAAAACTGTGTGCAAGCTTTAAATGAATTGTATAAAAAATCGCCTGCTTTGTTTGAATTGCAATTTGATCCCAATGGATTTGAATGGGTAGAAGTAAATAAAAGAGAGGAAGCAGTAATTGCATTCAAAAGAAAAGGTAAAAATCCTAAAGACGACATATTGGTCGTACTCAATATGACTCCCATACCTAGGCATCAATTTTCGATTCATGTGCATGGCAATAAAACATGGAAACAGTTATTTAATAGTGATGATAAAAAATATTGGGGTGCTGGCGATTTAAACAATACCACTATACCCATTTACCCTCAAGATGAAAAAGGGGACTGGAATGAGCTTTTATTGAATCTCCCTGCATTATCAGCCATTGTTTTAAAATAAGCTAACTGCTTCTATTACAGCATACTTAGATTAGTAAATGAACATTTTTAGTCAAGTTTTCCACAAATAGCCGAAACTGACCTTTATTAACATTTAGGTAATAATATCAATAGAACTTTGCATTGTAATCAAACCCATTAAAAACATTAATGTATGAAAGCAAATAACAAAGCAATGTTGTATGAAGCCGTTTCGGAATTCATACAATTGCATGCCTTCGATCATTTATTGGACAATGAGTTAGCACAGTTAAAAAGTTTGTTAAATGTGTACACTTTATCAGAAGAAGGTAATGAGACGCATGAAATTACCAACAAATTAATTCCTTTGTTAAGTAAAGTGAATTTTTTTGTAGAATCAATTTCACCTGCTGCTATTCAATTGTGGTTTTATGCTTTGTCCTACAACGAAATGCCTATTAGCGGCATGATGCAGGATTTAAGCAACACCAACGAGTTGGTGAGTTAGTAACGGCATTTAAAATTTTGATAGAAAAGTAAAAGGCCTCCTGGTTAATAGGAGGCCTTTTACTTTATATTTTAAGCTTAGTGATTCATTCTAGAATAAGAATCCTTTAGTTAAAGTTGTTTTTCCTGTACCAATTTTAAAGCCATTGTGGTATACTTCAATTTTGTATTCTCCCTCGGCCAATTGTTTGGTTTGTTTGATATCATAGCTTACACCTAATTCTTTATTTTGTTCATATTGAACAACAATTTTGTTAGAATATTCTTTGCTACCATCTTCTCTAGTATTGATTTTTCCCCCTTCATTGAAAGCTTTTCCGTCTGGACCAGAAATGCATACATACAATTCTTGCGTACCTGATGGAGTTATTTTGTTTTTATCAATTTGGAAAGACAAACGTAAAGTATTGGCTCTTCTCACATTGCTTGTTTTTTTCTCCGTGCCATCTTCTCTAATTCTTAAAGATTGAATACTAAAAGTTGAAGCGTGTAAAGTAGATCCAATATCTTGCAATCTTTCTTTTTCTTTTTGAGTGGCAGACAAGTTGCTATTTAAAGTAGTGTTGGTATTGGTTAAATCCTGATTTTTCGCATTCAATTCTTTATTTTCTGCTTGCGCTTTAGAAAGATCTGCAAAAAGCGTACTTACTTTACCATTCAATTCTTCAATTAAAGTCTTCGCTGTTGTCAATTCTTTATCTGTGGCATCTTGTTTACGTAAGATATTGCTGATATTGGTTTTCAGCTTTTGTATTTGATTGGACTTGTCTAACAAATCGCCTTTTAACTCAGTATTTTGTTGAGTTAAGGAATCTGCTTTTGCAGAAACAGCAATAAATTCAGATTGAATTTTGGATTTTGCACTATCAATTACTGCTACCTTATTATCGTAAGTGGTTATAATTTCTGTCTTTGAACTATTAAAATAGATCCAAGATCCAACTAGGGCAATAATCAGAATGACAATTGTTATTTTACTGCTGTTGCTTGATGATTCATTACTCATAAAATTGATTTTGTTTATAGGTATGCAATTTAGGATAAAAAGCACACATTTCAAATTTATATCATCTAATCCACTTGTTGGAATGGGCTTTCTTACAATTGTTTACATTTTATTAAATTTAGTTATACAAATCTTTATCTTTGATTATGCCCATGACAAAAATCATAGCCAATTGGAAAAAGAACATCTTTGATGCTGTTTATTGGCTTGAAGGGGAAGAGCCTTTTTATATAGATCAAGTGGTGGACTATGCAGAGAAGCATTTATTGCCAGAAGCAGAACAGGCTTTTAATTTGACCATTTTTTATGGTAAGGATGCCGATTGGACAGAAATAATGAATGCTTGTAAACGTTATCCAGTTTTTGCTGAAAAACAAGTGGTTATTATTAAAGAAGCGCAACACATGAATCAAATAGACAAATTATTGTCTTATATCGAACACCCATTAAGCTCAACTATTTTAATTGTAGCACACAAAGATAAAAATTTAGATGGTCGTTCTGTTTTGGCCAAGGCTTTAAAAACCAAATCTGTTGTGGTGAGTACTAAGAAAATGTATGACAGCAAATTGCCAGAATGGGTCAATCAATGGGTGGCAGAAAGGGGGTATCAAATTAGTCTAAAGGCGGTCCAAATTATAGTGGATCATATTGGCAACGATTTAAGCCGCATTCAAAATGAATTGGAAAAACTCATTGTGAATTTAGGGAGTCGTAAAAAAATGACCGAAGATGATATTGAAAAGTACATCGGAATTAGTAAAGAATACAATGCGTTTGAATTTCAAGAAGCGGTGGCGCAAAGAAATTTTTCCAAAGCCATTCGAATGATTCAATATTTTGAATCCAATAACAAAGCAGCACCAATCCAATTAATTCTTCCTACTTTGTATGCATTTTTTAGTAAAGTGTATGCCATATATGGCTTGGGGTCGAGTGATGAAAAACGAATCATGAGTGAAGTAGGGCTGAGTTTTTTTGCAGTCAAAATATATTTAGCTGCTTTAAGACAGTATTCTTACAAAAAAGTGGAACAAATTTTATTATTGATTCACGAATACAATTTAAGGGTATTAGGCATTCATGATGCCGATAATTCTGATGCAGACCTGCTTAAAGAGTTGGTTATTAAAATTATGGATACTTCTGTAAAATAGCAGCCGCTGCAATTTTATCCTTATTTAACTGAACTTTTAAGGCATCTAGTCCATTGAATTTCTCTTCTCCTCTTATGTAATCAAAAACTAAAACGGTTAAATTTTGTTCGTAGATGTCCTGATCAAAATCAAAGATGTGCACTTCAATAACTTTTTTATTTCCATCCACAGTTGGCCTTACTCCAATATTCATCATGCCGCCATACGTTTTATCATTACAACAGGCTCCTTTTACTTTTACCGCATAAACGCCATTGTTAGGAATTATTTTTTCTTCGTTATTGATATGTAAATTGGCAGTAGGAAAACCAATGGTTCTGCCCAATTGATTGCCTCTTACCACAAAACCTTCAAAAGAATAAGGGTGACCCAATAATGCATTGGCTTTGCAAATATCTTTTTCCGCTAAATAATTTCTGATATGGGTAGAACTCACAATTTCATCCTGCACCAATTGTTCATTGATTTGTTCCACTTTAAAATTTAAAGTTTGCCCAGCTTCATTTAATAAATCAAAATTTCCATTGCGTCCATTTCCAAATCGATGGTCATAGCCTACGATAATGGTATGGGGATGAAAATGATCTACTAAAAAATCTTTAATGTATTGCGTTGCAGTAAGATTTGAAAATTGGTAATCAAAATTTACTACCACCAAATGGTCTATTCCGGAATCATTTAACAATACAATTCTTTCTTCAATACTTGTTAATTGTTTGATTTCGCCAGGAATTGAAGAAATCACTTTTCTTGGATGGGGGTGAAAAGTGATAATGACAGTTTCTCCATTTACTTCTTTGGCAATTTCTTGCATTCTTTTGATGATTTTTTGATGGCCTATGTGAACCCCATCAAATGCCCCTGTGGTTAAAACCGCATGCTTAAACTGGGGCAATTGTTTTATATCGTAATGAATCTTCATTTATTGCTGCTAAATATGGCACAAATGTAAAACAATTGTACCTTTGTAGGACAAACCAATTTTGATACATGTCATTGTATGCTCAACGCGGCGTTTCCGCACAAAAAGAAGAAGTTCACGCTGCCATTCAACATTTAGACCAGGGCTTGTATGCGAATGCTTTTTGCAAATTGTATGCGGATTTTTTAGGAAAAGATGATCAATATATCAATATCATGCATGCAGATGGGGCAGGTACCAAGAGTATCTTGGCCTATTTGTACTGGAAAGAAACAGGGGATGTAAGTATTTGGAAAGGCATTGCGCAGGATGCCATTGCTATGAATTTGGATGATTTACTTTGTGTTGGGATTTATGATCAAATATTGTTTTCGTCTACCATTGATCGAAATAAATTATTAATCAGCGGGGCCATTTTACAAGAAATCATTCAAGGCACGCAAAGTTTTTTTAATGATTTAAAATTTTTTGGTATTCATATAGAATTTTTGGGAGGAGAGACTGCCGATGTAGGGGATGTGGTCAGAACCATTGCTGTCAATGGAACCATGACAGCTAGATGGCCAAAATCAAAATTGATTACCAATGATTTAATTGCACCTGGACAAGTGATCTTAGGTTTCTCAAGTTATGGTCAAGCGACTTATGAACAGTCTTACAATAGTGGTTTGGGAAGCAATGGACTTACCAGTGCAAGGCACGATGTATTGCATCATGACTATGCAAAAAAATATCCAGAAACATTTGAACCAACACTAAAAGACGAAGTAGTTTATTTAGGAAAAAATAAAATGACTGATGAAATTGAAATCGATGGATTTGGTAAAATAAATATTGGGAAACTGCTATTAAGTCCTACCAGAACCTATGCGCCCTTGGTGAAAGAAATATTGACACAACATTTTGATTCAGTAAAAGGAATGATCCATTGCAGTGGTGGTGGGCAAACCAAGTGTATGAAATATCTTCCAGGCCCCATGCGTTTAGTAAAAGACAATTTTTTAGCTGTTCCTCCTATATTTAAATTGATTCAAGAAAATTCTGGCGCCAATACAAGAGAAATGTATCAAGTGTTTAATATGGGCCATCGTTTAGAAATTTTCACAGAAGCAAAAGAGGCCAATGCCTTGATTGATTTGGCAAAAACTTTTAACATAGAAGCACAAATAATTGGAAAAGTAGAGGCTTCCACACAAAAAGAATTAGTATTGTCTGGAGATTTTGGGCAAGAAATATTCACTTATTAAATTTGATACCATAAAATACATTTTCACATGAGCGAACTCGTTATTCAATTAGATCAGGTCAATATTTACCAAAGTGGTAATTTAATATTACAAGATGTGAATTTAAACGTTCAAAGTGGAGAATTTGTGTATTTGGTAGGGAAGACAGGAACAGGGAAAAGTAGCCTTTTAAAGACCCTTTATGGTGAAATCACCCTTACAGAAGGTATGGGTAAAGTGGTAGGTTTTGATTTAAAAGAAATGGACTGGAAGAAATTGCCTTTTTTAAGAAGGAATTTAGGAGTAGTTTTTCAGGATTTTCAATTATTAACCGATCGCAATGTGCATGAAAACCTTCGATTTGTTTTGAAAGCAACAGGTTGGGCAGACGAGAAGTTGATTGAACAAAAAATAGAAGACGTACTTGCTAAAGTGGGTTTGCAAAACAAAGGCTTTAAAATGACCTACGAAATGAGTGGGGGTGAGCAGCAAAGAGTAGATATTGCAAGGGCATTATTGAATTCCCCTAAATTAATACTAGCTGATGAGCCAACGGGTAGTTTAGACCCTGAAACCAGTGATGAAATCATGCAATTGTTGTTTCAAATTGCTAAGGATGATGGTACTGCTATTTTGATGGCTACCCACGATTTTATGGTGGTTGGCAAGTTCCCATCCCGCACCCTAACTACTGCCGGCGGCAGGTTAAAAGAGGGGGTCTAATTTTTCTCCACTAATTGTACACAAAACCCCATTTTTTTCTTGATTCTAGGCTCTTTTTCTTATGTTCGCAGACATAAAAAGCAGAAATAAAAGTGAGACTAAAGTCATTAGAAATCAAAGGGTTCAAGAGCTTTGCTGACAAAACAATTGTAAGTTTTGACGAAGGTATAACAGGCATTATTGGGCCAAACGGTTGTGGTAAAAGTAATATCATAGATAGTATAAGATGGGTGATAGGAGAGCAGAAAATTTCTGCACTAAGAAGTGAAAATTTAGACTCCTTGGTTTTCAATGGTAGTAAGACCAGAAGTGCAAGTAGTATGGCCGAAGTGAGCCTTACTTTTGAGAATACAAAAAATTTATTGCCCACAGAATTTAGTACGATTACTGTAACACGTCGTTTTTATAAAAATGGCGAAAGCGAGTATCGTTTGAATGATGTGGCCTGTCGTTTAAAAGACATCCACAATTTATTTTTAGATACCGGTGTGAGTACAGATAGTTATGCGATTATTGAATTAGGCATGGTGGATGACATCATTAAAGACAAGGACAATAGTCGTCGCAGAATGTTGGAACAAGCAGCTGGTATTACTATCTACAAAACAAGAAAAAAAGAAGCAAAGAATAAATTAGATGCAACAGAGCAAGATCTAGCACGAATTGAAGATTTGTTGTTTGAAATCAACAATCAATTAAAGACTTTAGAGAATCAAGCCAAGAAAGCAGAGAAGTATTTTGAAATTAAGAAAGATTACAAAGACACAGCTATAGAATTAGCTAAGGCCTCCTTAGAAGGCTTTAATATAAGCTACAAAGAACTCAACGATCAGCAAGAGGAGCAAACCGATAAGAAGTTCCAATTGGAAGCATCTATAGCTTTGGAAGAAGCTGCTTTGGAACAAGAGCGTGTCGTATTTATTGAAAAGGAAAAGCATTTGCAAGCAATGCAACATGAGTTCAATGATAAATTACAATTGCTAAGAACCAAAGAAAATGATAAAAATCTAGCTGCGCAACGTTTGGATTATTTGAATGATAAGGAAGCTTCTTTGCAAGAATTTTTAGTAAGAGCAGAAGGGCAGTTAAAAACCATTGGGGATTCTATTGAGTATACTAAGTTGCAAGTTTTAGATGAAGAAAAAATTTATCAAGATTTCAAACAAAGAGTAGATCAATCTCAAGAAGCTTTAACCAATAAAAGAACACAGTTTGATGATCAAAGATTGGTTTTGGATCAATTGCGTCAACAATACCAACAAATACAACGCAATCAGTTTGATGCAGAGAAGAAAGTAGCTGTGTCCGATACCTCAATTCAAAACCTGCAAAGAAGTCACCAACAGTTAGAAGAAGAGCAAGCGCATAGAGTTGGACAAATTCAAGATTTGACACAGCAATTGGCTACGAAAGAAATTGAACTTGCTAATGGTAAAGAACATTTGTCTGCATTGCAAATTCAGCATGAAAAAGCAAGAGCAAGTATTTTTGAAACACAGGAACAATTAGAAATCTTAAGATCAGAATTGGCCGAACATACTAGAAAGCTGGATGCCAAAAAGAATGAATACGACTTATTAAAGAGTTTGGTAGACAACATGGAAGGTTATCCTGAAAGTGTGAAGTTCTTACACAAGAATACAGGATGGAATCATGAAGCGCCAATTTTATCTGATATATTGTATGTGCAAGAAGCCTATCGTACCGCCGTGGAGAATGTTTTAGAGCCTTATTTAAACTATTATGTTGTCAATAATTTAAAGGAAGGAATGCAAGCGGTTCAATTATTGGATGACAATAAAAAAGGGAAAGCCAATTTCTTCTTATTGGATCAATTGAGTGGAGCTAGTGCTGAAAATGCACCAGCCCATACAGTGGCTGCACTTTCGGTAGTAGAGGTAGATTCAAAATACAGTGCCTTAGCCAAGCATTTGTTGGGCAATGTATTTATCGCAGAAAATGAACAAGCCTTAGAAGCAAATTCAACGGGTATTATTTTAGAGAAAACTGGTAAATATGTTAAAGGCAAGTATACCTTAACAGGCGGAAGCGTTGGCTTATTTGAAGGCAAGAAAATTGGTCGTGCTAAAAATTTAGAGAAATTATTGGAAGACATTCAAGCACAAGAAAAAGTAGTGAATGAATTAAAATCAACCATTCAAATCCAACACAATGCTGTACTTCAGTTTAATGAGTTATTAAAAGAAAATGAAATTAGAGCCACTGAGCAATCGGTGAATACTTTAATCAATGAAGTTTTTGCGAATAAGAATAGATTAGAAAATTTACATGCTGCGCAAACAGCTGCCATAGCTAAATTAGAAGAATACGGTAATAAGATCAATGAAGAACACGCTGCCATAGCAGATACTAGAGTGGCCTTAGAAGCTTTAAATATTTCTTTACATACCACTCAAGCACAATTGGGTGATGTAGAATTGGCATACCAAGCAGCAGAGCAAGCCTATCATTTGGCTTCGGGTGAATTCAATGAAATGAATTTACAGTTGACCAAACAAAATAGCAAAATTGAAGCATTGCAACAAGAAGTTGTCTTTAAAGAAAATCAATTAAACGATTTACATGCACAAATTCAAACCAATAGCACACAATTAACAGAAGCAAGTACTGCAATTGTTGAAAGTAAAGCGCAATTGACCGAATTGGAATTGGCATTGGTGAATTTGATAAAAAACAAAGAAGAAGAAGAAGCAAAATTAAATGAAGCAGATCAAGCTTATTATAATTTAAGAAACAATTTACAAGAGAAAGAGAGTGCTTTAAGATTGCAAATTAAATCCAAGGAATTGGTGGATCAATTGATTAATGAAATTAAAGACCAATTGAACAATTTGAAATTGCAATTGTCAGGAATGAAAGAGCGATTGAATGTTGAATTTAAAGTAGAATTAGAAGAAATTTTAGAAGAAGGAAGAGCCACAGAAATTACGCTAGAAGAATTGCAAGCTTCTGCCGATCGGATGAAGAAGCGTTTAGAGAATATGGGGGAAGTGAATCCTACGGCTATTGAAGCTTACACCGAAATGAAAAAGAGATATGATTTTATCTTAGATCAGAAAAATGATTTGGTCACTGCTAAAGAAAGCTTGATGTTGACGATTCAAGAAGTAGAAGCCACTGCGAACAAGGCATTCTTAGAGACCTACAATCAAGCAAGAGAAAACTTCCAAAAGGTATTTAAAGCCTTATTTACCGAAGAAGATTCTTGTGACTTGATATTAGTTGATCCAGAAAATTTAGCAGAAACAGCAGTAGAAATTGTCGCTAGACCCAAGGGTAAAAAACCATCTTCCATTAGTCAATTAAGTGGTGGAGAAAGAACCTTAACAGCAACGGCTATGTTATTTGCTATCTATCTAATCAAACCAGCTCCATTCTGTATTTTGGATGAGGTAGATGCGCCATTGGATGATGCCAACGTAGGTAAGTTTACTCAAATGATTCAAAAGTTTAGTGACAATTCACAGTTTATTATTGTAACCCACAATAAACAAACCATGAGTGCGGTGGATGTGATTTATGGAGTCACCATGCAAGAGCCTGGGGTGAGTAAGCTAGTGCCTGTTGATTTTAGAAGCTTAAGCAATTAATTTTATTACAATTATTTTGAAATTGCAATAGAAAAATGAAGAAATAAATACAAAAGGGAAGCTTTAATGAAGTCTTCCCTTTTTTAATAATTCCAATTTGATTAGATCATCTATCATATTATTCTTATTCTGTTTTTTTCTATACCTACCTTTTAGTAGAACGCCTGATTATCTTGATAGCGAAACTGCACCTGGAATTATTACAAAGGAAGTGTCTGGTTCTAAGACCAAGATTGTGGCTGTCTATTCTGAATATGGTAAAGCATATAAGCTTGAATTAGATAGCGCTGACTATGCTTCTAAAATAGGGCAGAAGCTAGTAATTATTTATGAATTGAGTGCCCCTGAAAAAGCTGCTGTAAAAAGAATATGGGGCTATTGGTTACTACCCATTGAACTAGCCTGGTCTTTAGGCATCTTTGCTGTATTATTAGGCATTGCTTATGCGACTACCCATCGTCCACATCCTTCTGCGATTGCTGAACAATTAAAGTCTGATGATGCGCCAAAGAAAAAGTACGAGTAGTTGGGTATTTAAATATTAATAATTGAATAAACAACTATATCTCACTCTCAGATCGCTTCGCTCACAATATTCGTTCTATATAGCATTTATTCAATTCTTAGTATTTAAATAAGTTTATATCATTAGCGCTTCAATAGACGTTTAATTTCCTTATCTACATCCCTGGTCTTTATTGTTTCACGTTTGTCGAATTCTTTTTTACCCTTGCCTACGCCAATTTCAACTTTAGCAAAACGCTTTTCATTAAAAAAAATTCTTAATGGTATAATAGAATAGCCCTTTTCTTTGACCTTGGTTTCTAATTTTTCTAATTCTCTTTTTTGCAATAATAATTTACGATCATGTACTTCAATATGATTGTTCGCATTGCCATGAGAATAGGCATTAATAAACAATCCCCTAACCCAAAGTTCCCCTTTATCAAACATACAAAAGGAATCGTTGAAACTTACCTTGCCTTCTCTGATTGATTTTACTTCCGTTCCCAGCAATACAATTCCTGCCTCATATTTGTCCTCAATGTGGTAGTTGAAATAGGCTTGCCTATTGTTTAATTCTTTTACTTGTGCAACTTTGGGTTTGGCCATAAAAAATCCCGATACCAAATGCTCGGTACCGGGAAACAAAAATAGGATTAAATATTGACTTCCTAAATGCTTTAGTTTCTAAATAAGTAAGCCACTTCTGACAATTTATTTTTTAATTCTTTTCTATCTACTATAAAGTCCAAGAAGCCATGCTCTAATAAAAACTCACTTCTTTGAAACCCAGCAGGTAAATCTTTTTTAATGGTTTCTTTAATAACACGTGGACCAGCGAAACCAATTAAAGCCCCAGGCTCTGCTATATTGATATCGCCTAACATACCAAAGCTAGGCGATATCAATATAGCAG
>Ga0194047_10000340_pt1 | contig 31719 bp, 32 predicted proteins | sample JunL225m_MetaG_2_FD_160070 | JGI IMG/M metagenome (GOLD analysis project Ga0194047, IMG submission 160070) | Anoxic zone freshwater microbial communities from boreal shield lake in IISD Experimental Lakes Area, Ontario, Canada - Jun2016-L221-5m | ecosystem: Environmental > Aquatic > Freshwater... | reverse complement strand
AAGCCGACACTGAAGAGCGTGCCAAAGCTGCCTTGGATGTGGTGAAAGACAAGATGGTTAAGCGTGGAGTATCGCTTAAGCATTTAGATGCCGGAGCCCCACAACTGAGCGGAAAAATTTACAAAATCGCTGCACCATTAAAAGAAGGCATCTCAACTGAGAATGCTAAAAAGATTGCAAAGCTTGTTCGCGATGAAGGTCCTAAGTCAGTTAAGACTCAGATCCAAGGTGATGAATTGCGTGTGACATCAAAGAGCCGCGATGATCTGCAGGACACTATGGCTATGATTAAAGATGGTGGCTGGGATTTCGCAGTTCAATTTACGAACTTTAGATAATTGAGTAAATACAAGCTCGGCCTCCTTTATGGCGTTAGTGCATATTTCGTTTGGGGTTTTCTACCAATTTATTGGAAGCACATTGAAAAAGCCTCTTCCTTTGAAATTCTTGCTAACCGAGGCATTTGGTCATTAGTGGTTTGCACACTCTTGCTAACACTGAGAAAACAATTGAAAAGTACATTCTTGATAATAAAATCTAAGCGTATGTTTTCTATCTTGGCAATTTCCTCTGGACTCCTCACAATAAATTGGGGAGTATTCATCTGGGCCGTGAGTGCCGGCCGAGTTGTTGAGAGCGCCTTGGGTTACTACATAACTCCATTACTAAATGTTTTGTTCGGGATTTTAGTTTTTAGAGAGTCACTTCGGGTTTTACAATGGCTGGCCGTAGCATTTGGAGCCGCATCTGTGCTAATCCTGGCCCTCGAGTATCATCATTTTCCTTGGATCTCACTCTCACTTGCATTTTCATGGGGAACTTATAGTTTAGTGAAGAAGTTGATTGACCTAGGAGCTCTCGAATCCCTCACGATTGAAACACTTATTGCCTTCCTCCCAAGTTTGGCTTTTCTTTTCTATATTGAAGGAAATGGGACGGCGCAATTCGGACAAGGAATAATGGTGACAGCACTTCTTTGCTTCGCTGGTGCTGCAACAGTAATTCCGCTATTACTTTTTAATGGTGCGATAGTTCGATTGCCACTCTCTACGTTAGGTTTACTTCAATACATAACTCCAACTATTTTTTTCTTACTGGGTGTATTTCTATTCAATGAGGATATGTCATCTGGAAAATTTGTGGGGTTCGGTTTTATCTGGGCAGCATTACTTTTTCTTGGAATCGATCTAGTTAAATCAAACCCGACTTCCACTAGCTAGATTTAAGACCAATGCTCGTCCAGCTTCGAGGCGGGCCACAGGAACTCGAAATGGTGAACAAGAGACATAATCAAGGCCAAGTTCATGAAAGAAGTGAATACTTCGTGGGTCTCCACCATGTTCACCACACACACCAAGTTTAAAGTTTGGCCTCAATTGGCGGGCTTGTTCTACTGCTGTACGTATAAGAATTCCTACGCCGGCTTGATCCAGAGATTCAAATGGATTAAATGGTAAAAGTTCTAAATCTAAATAGCGCGGCAAAAATGTTGACTCGACATCGTCCCGACTAAATGCCCAAGTTAATTGAGTTAAATCGTTTGTTCCAAAAGAGAAGAAATCTGCATAGTGGCCCAATCGTCCTGCAGTTAAAGCAGCACGAGGGGTTTCAATCATTGTGCCAATCGGAATTTCTACGCTTTGTCCTGTTGAATCAAAGGTTCGCTTAATTTCTGCTTCTAAAGTTTCGCGTAAGTACAACAATTCACGCTGTGTCGAAACGAGCGGAATCATTACCTCTGGTTTTGGATCGTGCCCAAGTTTGCGGACTTCAAGATATGCATGAACAATTGCACGTACCTGCATTTTATATAACTCGGGAATCAAGATTCCAAGGCGAACTCCACGAAGACCTAACATCGGATTTGCTTCATGCAATCGATTTACCGCTGCAAATATGGCTGTATCGCGCGCAGGAATTTCTTCACCGAGTACTTCAGCTCTTGCCATTTCTGCGCTGAGTTTGGTCAGTGGTGGTAAAAATTCATGCAGGGGAGGATCCAGAAGGCGAATTGTCACTGGCAAACCTGACATTGCCATCATGATGCCAACGAAATCCGCACGCTGTAGTGGTTCCATTTCTGCAATAACACCACGCTGTACATCTTCATTTTCAGCCAATACAAGGCGTTCAACAAATACTCGTCGTGGCCCGAGGAACATATGCTCTGTGCGACAAAGCCCGACACCTTCAGCACCAAGAATTCGTGCCCTTACCGCATCTTCCGGAGTATCAGCATTTGTGTGAACCTTGAGAGTTCGTATTTCGTCTGCGTAACAAAGGATGCGATCCACCGCTTTTACAACTGGTGATGCACCTGTACTGGAAGCAGCCAAGCGCCCTTCAAGGTATGAGGTAACAGGGGATGCAATCACAGGAATTGTGCCTATATAAATATTTCCAGTTGTGCCATCGATCGAAATTGTCTCTCCCTCATAAACAGTCAAACTCCCTACTGTAAAAAGGGATGCACGTTCATCAACAGAAATTGCGTCCGTTCCACATACTGCCGTCTTTCCCATTCCGCGTGCAACAACTGCTGCATGAGAGGTTTTCCCGCCGCGGCTTGTCAATATTCCTTCAGATGCAACCATGCCCACTAAATCATCTGGGCTTGTTTCTCGACGCACAAGAATTACTTTCTTCCCACTGCGAGCCAAATCAAATGCTCTTCGAGAGTCGAATACAACTTCACCTACAGCTGCGCCAGGCGATGCAGGTATGCCGGTTGCGATTGGTGCTGTTGAGCCTGATAGATCAAATTGAGGAAACATTAACTGGGCTAGTTGATCACCGGAAGTGCGCACGAGTGCTTCATCCATTGAGATTTTGCCTTCATCGACTAATTGAATTGCGATGCGAAAGGCAGCCTCTGCAGTGCGTTTTCCCACACGAGTTTGAAGGATCCAGAGTTTGCCTTCCTCGACTGTAAATTCGATATCGCATAGATCGCGATAGTGATCTTCAAGTAAAGTCATAACTTGATCTAGTTCGCCATAAACCTTAGGACTTAACTCACTGAACTCAGCCAAAGACATTGTGTTACGTATACCCGCTACAACGTCTTCACCTTGTGCGCGCTGTAGATAGTCTCCGTAGCTTCCTTGTTCACCAGTTGCAGGATTTCGGGTAAATGCGACACCGGTACCTGAGTCATCGCTTAGATTTCCAAAGACCATTGATTGAATATTCACCGCAGTACCCAAATCAGAAGGAATTCGCTCACGACGGCGATAAAGCTGGGCACGTTCTGAGTTCCATGAATGGAAAACTGCTTCGACCGATTTCATCAAATGTTCTCGTGGGTCTACTGGGAATATTTCACCGGTCAGCGCTTCGCTGACTTTCTTATATCCATCAGCTAAGGATTTAAGTCCTTCTGCCTCTAATTCTTGAATCGTTACCGCACCAAAAGTTGCAAGAACTCGGTTTTCAATTTTATGAAATTCTGCTTGCGGTACATCGCAAACAATACGAGCATACATATCCACAAATCGGCGATAAGAATCCCAGGCAAATCTTGGATCTCCTGTTCGGATTGCCATTTGCTCTGTAACTTCTGGCGTCATTCCGACATTAAGAACCGTCTCCATCATTCCAGGCATAGAGAATTTAGCCCCTGATCTCACCGAAACCAAAAGTGGCTTATTGGGATTTCCAAACTCCTTATCTAAACTTTTTTCTAGTACTTTAAGTGAAGCGTCAATTTCACTGGCCAATCCTTTGGGCACTTCACCTGTTGCAAGAAACTGTTGACAAGCTTCAGTGGTAATCGTGAAACCCGGAGGTACGGGTAATCCGATTCGCACCATCTCAGCCAAATTCGCACCTTTGCCCCCAAGCAGGTCAGATTGCCCACGATCCCCAAAAGAAAATGGATAAATCAATTGGTTCGACACATGAATCTCCTTCCTTAGTTGACTTTGAAAGTTAAATCTAGTTATCGATTGACCCGTGTAAAGCAGGAAGACCCGCTGTCACATTGTTCAAACGCAACAACTGGCCCAGCATCTTTGGTTCAGCGGAGTTTGCAAATACTCCCGCATCGGTGACATAAAGATCACTCCCGGAAAATACGCAGTTTGTAGGAATCTTTCCGACGGAGATGAATTGATCGTAACTTCCATCAGAGTTAATTACATCTATTCCACCGCCATTCACGGTAGTAACGAACAATCTTCCATCTTGGGCTACAGCTAATCCATCTGCAATCGGATTATCACCGGGCAATTTGCAAATATCCTCGATAACAAGAGAAGAAATGTTTAGTCTTCTCACCATTCCTGAATATGACTCTGCCCAAACGAGGGATCCATCTGCTTCTACGGCAATTCCATTGGGAAAAGTTGAAGGTTTTAGTTCAGCAAGAAGTCTTCCATTCCCATTTGGTGCCAATTCAAAAATATATGATGGGTCTGGATTTGTTGTGTTGTATGTTCCAGGATCGGTGAAGTAGAGATTTCCATTTTTTCCAAAAACCAAATCATTTGGGCCATTAAAACCTATGCCTTCAATTTGAGTCACAAGAGTTTCTGCTTTAGCGCCTTGCGAAGCTATAACTTGAATAGAAGGTTGAACCATTTGCTTGGCGCGCCATGGCCCAGTGGTTCCACCGTTTTGACATACATAAAGTTCTCCAGATTTACCAAGTACACAGCTATTTGGACCCCCTGCTGTAAATGCGTATTGTGAAACTCCTTTACCTTTTTCCCAAACGCTTACTTGGCTTCTATAGGTTTCTACAAAGCAAACTCGACCATCAGGGAGAATTGCAGGGCCCTCAGCCCATCCCAAGCCATCGGCCAGTTGCTCGGACAAATATTGCATGTTGCTTTACCGAATCCACATTCTCAGAACGAGAGTATGGGAATTCCTTCATACGAAGTCTCTAACTTAGCAACATTCCACCTGGCAAAGTTTGGCCAAATAAGATCTCGGTTTCCATGGCCCGAAAAAATCGTGTTAGTTGGAGCCGCGACTACAGTCCCTTCAGGATCTTCAATTAGTACTTCTAAACCCTCGTCTTTACTCCAAACATAAATTGTATCTGGCCGATAACAACTAATAATTAAATAACCATTCTTCGCGACAGTTACACCATCAGGAACTCCAGGAATCTCGCATACAATTTGTTTAGTGCCAGATGAACCATCACTCAAGATGGGAAGGTAGGAAAGTAATCCTGGGGTACTTTCAAGAACATAAATTCCTGAACCATCTTCAGAAAGTGCAAGACCATTAGGGAAATCAGGGCACGCGTCACTCCATATTTTAACTTCTCTATTAGGCAACACGCGTACCAAGAATCCATCAGCACTTTTCCAATTTCCAGAATCAGAAAATACATAACTTCCATCTGGTAAAAATGCGCCCCAATTTGGGGTAATTAACTCTAGGCTTTTGCTACTTTTTACAAACACTTCCCACGTATTGTGCTCTACATCAACTTTCCAAAGACACTTATTCACTGGGTCGCAAACTATTAACCGCCCATCTAAGCAAGCGGTTAATCCCAAAAGAATTCCGCCACCTTCCAAATGTGCCACTTGACTCAACTTGCCTTCGAGAGTCAGACGATAAATCTGACCAGCTTCTCCTCCCAAATACACATTCCCATCTACCCCCTTACAAATTCCTTCGGAGTGATCTATACCTGATGCAAGGTTTATTACATCATTGTGTTGATATTTCATAAGTTAACCCTTCTGAGCATTAGGGATTCTTAGCAATTAGCTTGTCGGAATTTTGGGGGCGCGTACTATGGCTTTATCGGTGAAAACATCAGACCCATCAGTGCTTCTAGTTGAAAATTCCGTCACAATACAACCCTCATTACCCGCCTGAAACCAATGTAAATTGTTTGGCATAATCGTGTATTGATCTCCGGGATTCAAAATAATTTCATGAAAAACGCTGACTCGACGTTCATCTTCCGAACGCAATCTATGTGAAGGCGATTGTGTTGGACTGCCTTGGACATATAAGTAGACCAAGCCCTTCCTGCAGCGAAAAGTCTCTTCTTTACCCAATTCGCCACCCTCATTTGGGTGCAAATGTTCTGGGCATATCTGCCATGGTTTCATCACAATATCTTTTGAGCAAACTCTTTCGGTATTGACATATGTGATCAATTGAATTCCAAAGTGATCAATCTCCCCAAGCCCAAAATCGGCAACTTCGATTCTCGTAGCTTCTTCATCAGTAAGGGGATAACCTGCCTCCCTTATTTGGTTGGCAGTCCATTTCTGTCTTTCCTCAAATTCTTGTCGTGTGTTCACTTAATATCCCACCTTCCACTTTAAATATTCTTTAATGCTGCAAAACCAGCATCAACTCTTAAGTCGATTCCAGTTACATATGATGCTTTTGGTGAAGATAGGTACATCACTGCATCTGCAATTTCAGAAGGTTTTCCAATTCGACCAAGAACATTCGCTGCTTTAACCTTTTCTAAGAATTTAGCTGCTTCCTCGCGGTTCATACTTGCTAAATCTCTATCAAGCATGGGTGTATCAATTGTTCCAGGAGAAATTGTGTTAACACGTACTCCCATTTTCCCTGTCTCAAGCGCCAATGTCCGAGCAGCCGCGATTAGACCAGATTTAGTGGCTGCATATACAACACATCCAAATAAACTCATTACAGCCTGAACTGATGAAATGAAAATTATGCTGCCCTTGCCGGCTTTTTCCATTTGCCGCAATGACTCCTGTGCGCAAAGAAGAGGTCCTTTTAAATTAACTGCAATCGTGCGATCCATGTCCTTTTCGCCCATGGATAGATAATCTGTATACAAAGCGATTCCAGCGGCTGCAACCATTATTGTGCAGTGGCCAAATTCCTTCTCTGAAAATTCAAAGGCCGATTTAACACTCTTACTATCAGCAACATCGCATTGAAACACCTTTAGTTCTCCACCTCTTTCGGTGGATAGCAACTTAGTTTCCTCTAGTCCCGCACCATCTACGTCGAGAGCTAGTACTTTTGCTCCGGATGAAGCCAACGCAAGGCAAATTTCTCGACCAAGTCCTGCGGCACCACCCGTAACTACGGCTACTTCTCCTACAAATTCATTATTCATGGCAATCAACCTCTCTTGCGATACTTAGACCTTAGGACTGAATCTACGCTTACAGCCACTAGTAAAACTAGTCCGGTGACGATTAGTTTTGTCTCGGATCCGAAATTCATCAGATCCATCCCATTGGAAATAAAACCAATCACAAGAGTTCCCAAAACAGCCGCCCAGACGGAGCCACGCCCACCAAACAAACTCGTGCCACCGATAACTGCGGCAGCAATCGCGTTGAGCAATAGGTCACTACCACCGCTCTGTGTGCTGACCGCTAAAAGACGTGAGGAAGCAAATATTCCACCTGTTGCAGCCAAAATTGCACCCATAATGAATACAGCAACTTTGACTCGCTTAACATTGATTCCAACACGACTTGCAGCCTCTAAATTTCCTCCGATTGCAAAAAGATTTCTTCCAAATCGTGTTCGTCTAGTGATGTAGTCAATAACAGATACAACTATGAGAAGGAAGACCAAGGCTCCAGAGACTCCTCTATTTGAATTAAGGAGTCTGACCAGACCAATGGCAATAAATGCAAGCAAAAGGATCTTGATTATGCTGCCTCTTACAGATTTGAGTTTTAATCCCGCATTTTTGCGTTTTCTAAAGTTGTTGAAAATACTCAATGAATAAATAAAAATCGCAATTAGAGCACAGTAGTAGCCCAGGCTTGGTGATAGATATGTTGACATTAGTGAACTAATGAAGCCGTCCGGAATATTGATGGTTCCACTGGAACGAAGCACTGTGAATTGGACACCTTGCCAGGTCAGTAATCCTGCAAGGGTTACTACGAAACTCGGTAAACCAAATTTTGTAACAAAAAAACCATTTGATAAACCAATGACCGCAGCTACCGCTACTCCAATTGCAATCGAGCTTGCCGGTGACCAGCCGTTAGATACATTCAAACTAATTATGATTGAAGCAGCTAGTCCACTTACAACTCCCACTGATAAATCAATTTCACCAATTAGTAACATCAAAACTGAGCCTGTAGCGATCAATGCGAGAGGCACATTCTGAGAAATTAAGTTAGCTAAATTTTCACCTGATAAGAAGCGACTATTTAAAGTTTGGAAAATAATCGAAAGTAATAGAAGTGAGATTCCGACTGGTAAAACAGAAAAGTCCGCCGTTAATTGACTTCTAAACCACAATTTGACTACTTGTCTTTGTTTTTGCATCTATTTATTACTCCTAAATTCTACAAGTGTTTGTGGTTGGCACTAGTTGAAACTCTTGCTACCGGTGATTGCAGCAACGACGTCATCTGAAGTTATCTTTTTTGTCTCGAAATTAGCTACGACCTTGCCAAGTCTTAAGACCACAACGCGATCAGAGACCTCTAAAACTTCGGAAATGTTGTGACTTATCACTAAAACTCCGATTCCTCGATCAGCCAATCGTCGAATAAGTTTTAGAACTTCAACTTTTTGAGCAACACCTAAGGCCGCAGTCGGTTCATCAAGAAGCACAACTTTTGGTTCCCCAATTAATGATCTTGCAATTGCAATTGTTTGTCTTTGTCCACCTGAAAGATTTCCAACCTTTATATCAATCTCTCGTATTTGACCTACATTGAGCTCTTTCAATAGTTCTAAGACCTTGGACTCCATTGCTTCTTCATTTAGTGGAGAAAGCGGAATGCCATTTTGAATTTCTCTACCAAGAAAGAGATTTGAAACAACACTTAAATTGTCACAAAGGGCAAGATCTTGATAGATGACAGCAATTCCAGCTCTTGTTGCATCCATTGGGCCACGAAAGACCACCGCTTCACCATCAAAGAGGATATTGCCTTGATCTGGCGGAATGACTCCCGCTGCAATTTTTACTAAAGTTGATTTTCCAGCCCCGTTATCGCCAACCAGAGCGATAACTTCGCCGGCTAGAACTGAAAGTTGAATACCTGAGAGCGCATTAACCGCACCAAAGGTTTTATCAATATTATCTAGTTCAAGTACTTTCTTGCCGACTGTCATATTGAGCCCCTAAATTCATAGTAGGGCTAATGGGCACCAATATTGGCGCACATTAGCCCTACTCCTCTTGGAATTTGCTTAGTTCTTTACTTCTTTATACCTGCTGCGGTACAAGCAGCTTCGTACGCAGGCGTACAAATATCTGCAGCAGTTGTGTATCCACCATCAATCATCACTTTCTTTAGATTTGCTTTAGTGATTGAAATAGCTGGATCAACAAGAGTTGGTACCTTCCACGCACCGTTATTACTTGTTGTTTTATAGACCTTTGCTGACAAAGGCTTCTTGTTCAGCACATCCCATGCAGCTGTAGCAGCAAATGCTGCTGCTTGCTTGAGTGGACGGAATATGGTCATGTATTGCTCGCCAGCCAAAATACGTTGTGCTTCAGCTGTATCAGCATCTTGTCCCGAAACTGGATGCTTTGAAGGATCAATTCCCGCTGCCTTCATTGATGCAATGATGCCACCAGCAGTTCCACCGTTGGCAGCATAAACAGCACCAAAGCCATCCTTACCATATTGTGTAATCCACTGATCCATTTGAGCTTGTGCTTTTGCAGGGTCCCATCCTGGCGTATCAAACTCTGCCAAAATCTTTACTCCTGCTGCTTTGAATGCATCTTCTGCACCCTTCTTGAAAAGTGCTGCATCGCTAGTTGTAATTGAACCGTGAACCATCAATACAGGCTTGTCAGAAATACCAAGTGCTTTTGCACCTGCCATAAGTGAGAGTGCCTGCATTTTTCCGATTTCAACACCATCATGCGTTACATATGCTTTTACATTTTTTGATCCCATAACTAGTCGCTCGTAAGCAACTACTGGTACACCCTTTGCAGCCGCTAGGTCTGCAATAACTTTAGCTGCCTTACCATCTACTGGGCATAGAACTAGAATCTTTGCACCAGCAGCAAGTGCTGCTTCTGCTTGTTGTTGCTGCTTTGCAGCATCTTCATTTTGAGCGTTGTAATTCAGAACCGTACACGTTGGACATAGCTTCTTAATTTGCTTTTCAAAATAAGGCTTATCCAACTGCTCAAAACGTGGCACACCGTTTTGTGGCAATAAGAACGCAATCTTGACATTCTTCATGTCGGCAGAGCTTGCAACCGTTGGTATTGCAGCGCTTCCTAATAGTGAAGTTAGTCCTAGAGATACAACTACAAACAGTGCTTTAACTCTTTTTTTCTTTAACGTGACCATTTCTTTCCCCCTGAATGGTGCTTCATCGTGACCCCCTCTGAGTCGTTTGCCACACAGTAAGGTTCAGGAGACCCACTAGTCAAGCGTTTGACTCACGAAGTTTCCTATATTTTTGAGGGCCGAGGAGCTTGCTACTTAAGGCAGGAGGCGGGAATTTCGATTAAGGCTCCAAATTCATCAGAAACCTGTTGTTTCGTTATCCAATCGTAATCAACGATCTTTCCTAATCCAATCGAAGTTGTAAGGGGCCTCATTAGTCCGTCAAAAATAACTGGCTGTTCTAGCCCATCATCCATTGGATGAACTCCGGTGCCAGGTATGCCCCATTCAATCGGTACATCTTTGAAGCCAAAAATAGGAAGTAATCTGGAGTGCAAGTGCGGGAACATATGAGGTGAAACTTTAACTCCAGCAATTCTTGCTCTCTCAAGTGAACTTTGTAGTCCAGTTACTCCCCCATTAGTTGTTGCATCGACACGAATTATGTCAACTGCTTTAGCGGTGAGTAATGCTTCTGGATGATACGAACCCCCTTGTTCATCACCCATTGCAATTGGAGTCTTTGACCCTTGTCGAACCCTTGCAACCATTGCTGCATCACCCGGTGGGACAACATCTTCTATCCATCCCAAATTTAAATCACGAATGCGGTTTTCAAACTCGAGTACTGCCTCACTTGTCCGCAAAACCATATTAATATCAAAGCCAACCCAATCATTCTGCGCAGCTTCACGTGCGGCACGTAGCCTTGCTTCAGACAGATCTAAATCTGGAGAAATTGGAATCTTGAATCTGTTCCAACCTTTCTTCTTCAAATCCACAATCTGAATTGCAAGCTCCTCTGGCGACATGGTGGGTGGATATCCAACAATTGCGGTAGCTGGAAGATTGGAAAGCTCTCCCCCAAGTACTTCTTGGAAAGATTGCTTGCTATGTCTTGCTAATGCATCCCAACAAGCTATATCGACTAAAGACAAAGCACGCATCCCAATTCCTGCAGCGTGAACTGCGTGATTTGTCCATAAAGCCCCGTAATACACCTGTTTTGGGTCATCAATTTCACGCCCAACGTAGCATGGTGCGATTGAGCGATGCACAATCGCGGCTACTGGACCATCTCTAGTTAATCCATATGCAAACCCGGCAGTTCCATCTTCTAAATCCACCCTAACCAAAGCAAATTCCCGATGGTCCATGATCCAATTACCATAAATTATTGGTACTGGAAGAATATGGTTAATTGTTGCAACACGAACTTTAATTATCTTCATTATTTATGCAATTAGATATCCATCGTCACACATTATTGTGTGACCATTTACTAATTCTGAGGCATCACTTGCTAGGAAGATTGCGGCACCAATGAGTTCGCGTGGAAGACCAAGTCGGTCTCGTAGCATTCTTGACTTTATAAAGTCTGCAGTAACTGAGGAGGTTGCAGCACCTTTCTTTGTCAGAGGTGAATCCATCAAGGTAGGGCCAATGCCATTTATTCTTACGCCTCTTGTTCCCCACTCGAGAGCAAAAGACCTAGTTAACTGTACGACTCCACCTTTTGAAGCGTTGTATGCACTTGCAAGGGGGTAAGCATTGAATCCACCTATAGATGCAATATTTATAATGTTACCTTTTCCTTGCTTCAGCATTATGTTTCCAAAAACTTGACCGGCCAAATAGGTGCCTTTGAGGTTGAGATTGAGGATGAAATCTAATTTATCTTCTGGGAAATCCTCAGCCGGGCACCTAAATGCAGCACCGGCACTATTAACCAAAATATCAACGCTAGAGAATTTCTTGAGAATATTTTCTGAGGCCTTCTCGAGTGCACTTTTTGAAGTCACGTCGCATTCAAAGATCTCTGAAACTCCCCCTTGGGAGGAAATAGAAGATTGAGTCGCCTTCATCCCTTCAACATTGACATCAAGTAAGGCAACTTTCACTCCGACTTGGGCATAGCCAATTGCTATTGCTGCACCTAATCCACTGCCACCGCCTGTGATAACTGCGGTTCGGCCCCTTAAATCAAATAGGTTGCTCGCATAGCCAGCTGGCACGACATTATCTTCGGAATCAGGCATTTTCTTCTACTTTCTACTCGCACTTACATGCTGCAAAAGCGAATCTAAAGAGGGGCCTTCACTGGCAAGTACCACTTCAATTGCTTTTGCAACCCGTACGCCGATAGTCGATTTCAACTCCTCTAAATCTTTATCCGTGAGATCTCCTTGTTTAATGAGTTTTGCTGCAGCGATATCTAGTGGATCGCGCTTCTTCCACTCATCGAGCTCGCCGGGTGTGCGATACGTTGCAGGATCAGCACGTGAATGTCCACTAAATCTATAAGTCTTAGCTTCGATGAGTGAAGGCCCATTGCCCGCTCGTGCAAAATCTACTGCTGCCGATATTGACTTTATTACTGCATCAATATCCTGCCCGTCCACAATCTCTTTTCGCATGGCATATGAATCTGCACGATCTGCTAAGTCGCTAATGGGGGTACTTAGATTAATTCTTGTGTACTCGCCATATAAATTGTTTTCAATCACAAAAATGATAGGGAGTTTGAAAATGCTCGCCATATTTAATGTTTCATGGAATGCACCAATATTTGTAGAGCCATCCCCGAAAATAGTTAGTGCTACTGAATCATTTTTCTTAAGCTTGGCAGCAAGGGCTACTCCTGCAGCTACAGGCAAACCTGCTCCAACAATTGCAAATGTTGGCATTAGTCCGACAGAAGCATCCATTAGGTGCATTGAGCCGCCCATGCCACCAGAACTACCAATTACTCTTCCGCAAATTTCCCCAAGTACGCCCTCCGGCGAAACTCCTAAGGCTAAAGCGGCAGCATGCCCACGATAAGTGCAGGTAACGACATCAGTTGGTCTTAAGACGCTAGCGATTCCAACTGAGACTGCTTCCTGTCCATTAGCTAAGTGTGTGCTTCCTCGAACATGACCATCGTTATAAAGGGTTTGAATACTCTCTTCAACTGCTCTAATCTCAAGCATTCTTTCAAGACGCCCTAGCTCAGTATTGAGTGCTTGTCGCCTTACAAGTGATGTTGTCATGACTTAAATCCTTCCCACCATGGTGCTGGACATTTACCAGTTTTTAGTAGAGCTGTAATTTGAGATACAACGTATTCAGGGCTAGGTAAATAACGCTTTTCTAGCTCTTGAGCATAAGGAATGGGTGCATCCGGGGAAGTGATCCGATGGGGTGGCGCTTTTAATTGTCCCCAAAGCTGAGAAACTACTTCAGAAGATATCTCAGTTCCCCACCCACCAGAATAAGAACTTTCTTCAACAACTACCAAGCGCCCAGTCTTTGCAACACTCTTCATTACCGTTTCCTTATCCCACGGAATCAAGGTTTGTAGATCAATTAGCTCTGCTGACCATTCACTTTGTAATTCCATAGCAGCTCTTGCAGTATGCACAGTGCTACCAATTGCAACAATTGTCACATCTGTACCTTGAGAGACAACATTCGCCTTACCAATTGGAATGATTCCTGCTTCACCAGTTACAACTTCACCGCGCTCACCGTAGAGAGCCTTATGTTCCAAGACAACAACTGGATCATTACTTCTAATGGCACTTCTTAAGAGTCCATACATTGACTGGGGACTTGAAGGAATCACCAGGCTGATGCCAGCATTTCCCCTAAACCATTGATCCAATATTTGTGAATGCTGGCATCCAAAACCTAATCCAGCACCTGCAGCAGCGCGAATGGTCAATGGGACTTCATATGCCCCTCTTGATAAGTAACGGTAGAAGGCACCTTGTGTTGTTAACTGGTCAAGGGCAACACCAATGAATTCGATAAACATCATTTCTACTACAGGACGCATGCCCATAGCTGCAGCTCCAACCCCTGCTCCAAGAAAGGCCATCTCTGATATCGGGGTATCAATAACTCGCTCTTCGCCAAATTTTTCAATCAATCCTTCTGTTGCTTTAAATGGTCCACCAGAACCAATATCTTCTCCCATTAAGAAAACAGTTGGATCGCTCTCGAGTTCATCTGAAAGTGCTTGAATCACTGCTTGGCGAGTACGCATTACTGTCATTTCAGGTCTCCGTATTTCTTTGGGTCATTTGGGTGTTCAGCAAGGGGCCAAATCTCAACTTCTAACCAGGGGAAAAAAGGTAAACTCGAAATTGCTGAATGTAGCTCTGTTGCATTGGGTGCAACCCAAATTCCAACATTAGATTTTTGGCCTGTCCTGCGCCATATCTTTTTTATTACGCCATTTGCTGCTAATTCTGCAGCTCGTGCACTTTCTTCCTTAACTAATTGAGTTAGTAAGTCTTTATCTCCATCGGGTGGAAACTTATTTGTTATGTACACCATAAATTCCATATTTATTCGCCCCTATAATCGCTAAATGACTTCGAGCTCTGAATTAATTCTACTCTGACGCCATCTGGGTCAATCATATAAATTGCCCGCCCGCCTTTATTAGGCCCCATTGTGGGTGTTACCGGTTTTGAAACACTCTTAACTCCCTTAGCAGTAAGGATTTCGTACCATGCTTCAACATCATCAACAAAAAAAGCAATATGTGCAATTCCAGGATTAGCATTTCCGTGATCTATACACTTCAAGTCAACATTTCCATACTCTAAAAGCTCAAGAAAGACATCAACCCCTGGCAACTTTAAAATTGTTGCATTCAAATCTACTTCTGGATAGCCAGTAAGTACGCCAATGTATTCGGCTTGAGGATTCCAAGAAAAAACCTCTTCGAAGCCAAGAAGGTCCTTATAGAATTTGGTTGACTCGCGCATTGAGCGCACGGATATTCCCATGTGATGCGCCTTCGTTATTTGAGCCACTAAAGAAAGCCCTCTCTTTTCGGTGCATTGCCTACCTTAACTGTGAGCAGACTATTGGAAGGGTTAATTTTAGTCAACCGATTGACTAGTCAAGTTTTACATTAAATGAGGGGAGGATGACTCACGAATGGTCAGCGTTGGAAGATCACTCACGACCAAATTGGTTGGTGAACCCCCATTCATGACTCTGACCAGTAGATCCACAGCCTGCATCCCCATCTCAATAGTCGGAAGATTCACCGTTGTTAGGGAGGGAGTGAGGTAGTTTGCAATTGGGCTGTCGTGCAATGCAACAACGCGTACATCCTCTGGAATCTTGACTGAAAGCTCGTGTGCAGCTCTCAGGAAGCCAATACCCATCATAATTGTTGAAGTAAAGATTGCATCTGGCAGTACTTTCTTACTCAGAAGTTCAACACCGACTTTTCGCCCATCCTCCATGCCCCACGATGCAACTTCAATACTTTGGTGTTTAAGTCCAAGTTTCTCGGCAGCCATTTCAAACCCTTTTTTGCGGCGTTGTGATGTCTCAATATATTGTGGCCCAAATATGCCTGTAATTGTTTTTGTTCCATGTTGGGAAAGATGTTGAACTGCTAGCTCTGCTCCAAGCTCATCTTTTACGATTACGCTGGCAGAAGCCCCTCTCACTTTTCTATTAATCATGACTACGGGTTCGTGGTGATTTAAGATTTCATTTTTCAAAAATGAGTCCGAAAGGGTTCCTGATGCAATTAAAAGTCCATCGACTTGACCTCTCTGCAATAAATCCGCAAAAGTCTTTTCGGAGTTTCCTTCCGCATGATCGCCAAGTAATACTCCGTAGCCAAGCTCTGAACAACGCTTTTCTACTCCAGAAATAATCGCTGAATACATTGGGTTTGCGAAGTCAGGTAATAGAAGGCCAATCATTTGAGTACGAGCAGTTTTAAGCATTCGTGCAGCAGAATTAGCTCGATATCCCAATACTTCAACAGCATCAAGAACACGTTTTCTCGTAGCTAAGGTGGCGCTTGCTTTTGGATCATTATTTACAATTCTTGAGACAAGGCTGGGATCGACTTTGGCAATTCGGGCTACATCACGAATTGTTGCTCTTACGGGCTTTGTGCTGGCAGTGTCCTTGTTTGATGCCATTTTGCCCCCAAATCTGCTCTATATCTCGCACTTTACTGCCCTGCTGGAATTATAGTCTGAATGATAGTAAAAGCGCGCTTTGCGTTAGTAGAGCGTAAACCCACCAGAGACGTTAATTGTTGCCCCAGAAATAAAACTAGCAGCATCAGATGCTAGAAATGCAACAACTGATGCCACCTCCTCCGGTGTGCCAAAGCGTTTGAGCGGGGTTGCCTCTTCCATCTGCCTTCTGGCTGAATCGCTTAAGCCTTTGCGCATCATGACGGTATCGATTAAACCTGGCGCAATAGTATTAACAGTAATTCCATATGGACCATAAGCTTTAGCTAAACCCCTGGCCATTGTTGTTACAGCACCTTTGGTAGTTGCATATGGCAAACGAGTCGACATGCCGCCTGACAGCCACGCAACTGATGACATAAGAATAATTCTTCCGCCCTTATCCTGCTCTTTCATTATGTTTGCTGCGGCCCTTGCGAAGAAAAAAGTTGCATTTATGTTTACTCCCATATGGTTCTGCCATTGATCTTCAGTCACATCATCTATCTCTAGTGCCTCTAAAACAGCAGACATGTGAATGAGTGCATCCAAGCGAGTATGCCTTGCCATAGAAAGTTCTATTACTTTAGACGCTGAAGCTGCATCAGTGACAACAACTGGGATGATAGTTATTTGATCTTGGGGTAAACCTTTTGCAAGCTCTTGCAGAGCCTCTGCATTCTGATCGACACAAACAACATGTGCGCCATGCTCAACAAGTAACTTTACAGAGGCTGATCCAATTCCGCCCCCAGCCCCAGTCAAAATGATTACACGATTATTTAAATCCATTGTCATGCTTTTTTGCTATCTAGAAATCGCTTATTAGATTCTTTGGCCTCCTGCGAAGCTTGATCCACATAAAAGTCGTAAGCGGCAGTTAGCCCTCCATCAACTGGAACGGCAACACCCGTCATTCCTATTGAATCTGGGCTTGCTAAAAAGTCCACTACAGCAGCAACATCGTCGGGCTGCAATAATCTTCCCGCCGGATGTCTTTGAGTTTTGACTTCAAGAAAACCTTGTGGGTCTGGGGCTGCTTCAACGTGACGCATAAAGAATGGAGTCATGATTGATCCTGGACATACCGCATTCACACGTATTCCTTGTCGAGCATGATCAACTGCTGCCGACTTCATGAGCATGAGACCTGCACCTTTGGATGATGCATAGGCTGCAAGATTTTGCTCAGCCATGTGTCCCACGCTGCTGTTAACAAAAACAACAGTACCTCCGCCTCTTGCTGCCATCCGAGGTATTACATGCCTGAGTGCGCGAGCTGGTCCAAACACGTTTGTTTCAAAAATATTCTGCCAGTCTTTTTCTTCAAGTGTCACAACGCTTCCGATAACAAGAACCGCTGCACAAAAGACCACAGAGTTTGGATCAGCACCGTAGAGTGAACGGCATTTCTCCAATACCTCTACCCACACCTTTTCACTTCCCGCATCGGCAGTCACATGTGAATATCTGCCACTTGCGTCTTGAGGCATTGTCGGAACTACATCGGATCTATCGATGCCTATAACATTCACGCCTTTGCGCACCATTCTGGCTACCGTGGCTGCTCCAACTCCTGAACTAGAACCAGCAATAATTGCTACATCTGGGCCCTGTTGGTTATTCGAACTTAAGTTATCAGCCATGAAATGAACTCCTAACTCGCATTTCCTTTAATTTCGTGCCAGCCGCCCCGTCAAAGTCCAACTGAATTTATCCCCATAGGCTATTGGGCTCAAACGATTGAGTCAATGCTCGGCTAGAATTTTTGATAAGAGTATTCAAAGAGAGATAAATTAGTAGATTCTTTGGGGGGAAATATTGCCTATTGATAGATCCAATCTCACCTGGCTATAGTTTGGATTATGCCTTCACGAGAGACTTCGATTGGATCCATTCAGAGGGCATTCTTGGCGCTTTCTAAAATCGCAGAATGCCCAAGCCCGATGACACCCAAAGAGCTTGCTCAAGAAATAGACACTCCGTTACCCACTACCTACCATCTTTTAAAAACATTGGTAGACCTTGGCGCATTGGTGAAATTAGAGAGAGAGGGTTACCGATTAGGCCCTGCTATAGGTGCGTTGTCTGACTCATACTTAGAACAAGGCGAACCTCTAAGAATCCTTGAACCCGCGGTACGGGACCTTGCAAAAATCACTGGGGAAACTACGTATATGACAGCCTGGCGCAGTGGCAAAATTGAAGTTGTGGTTACTGTCTCAAGTTCACGTCCTGTACGAGTCGCGCCGCTCGGGCATGGCTCACAAAGTTACGCGCATGCCAGGGCCTCTGGAAAAGTAATGCTTGCATTTGCTCGGCCATCACTTCGGGAAGAGTACTTGTATAACAACCCACTTGAGAAAATAACGCCAGTGACAATTGATAACTCAGAGATTCTCGAAGGAGAGTTAAAAGAAATTGTTAAACGAGGATACGCGACTGACTTAGAAGAATATGCCCCTGATGTTTCTTGTTTATCTGTTCCAGTCTTAGCATCTGGACATTTAATTGCTGCTTTGACGGTCTCGGCACCCACTATCCGGTTTAATACTGAATTTGACACATTACTAAGTCAAATTTGGGCTACAAAAAGACAAGCTGAAAGACTTTTAATTGGTAGTGAAGTAGCGAACACAGTTTAAGAGTGAATATATGAACAAAGATGCGCTCCGATGGAATTCTGGCACTTGGACTCGTGAACCACTCTCTGTAGAAATCCAAGACGGTAATCTCCTTGCCAAAGCAGCCGAAGGCAGTGATTGGTGGCGAAATACTTCATATAACTTTGTTCACAATGATGGTCATGCCTTATTGCGGGAGTTTGAAGAAGGCACCGCCATGGAGGTTACCTTCCGTTTGAACTACATACAGAATTTTGATCAGTGCGGAATTTTTCTCTACGCAAATGATTTCAATTGGATAAAGGCAGCAGTTGAACAATCAGATAGAGTTCCACAGCTTGGCGCAGTTGTTACGATAAATAACTCTGATTGGTCAACGGCCCCCGTGCCGGAATGGTTCGGCAAAGTGGTAACGATTCGTGCAAGTCGTGAAGGAAATGCGATTACCGTAAGAGCAAAGTCTGACGGAGATTTTAGAATGGTCCGTGTAGCGCCGATCGATCAGAATTTGAATTGGAGAGCTGGACCATATCTTTGTGCCCCAACTGGACCAAACTTAATTGGTGAGTTCACCTCATGGACTATGGGTGATGCCGATAGGTCCTTGCACTAGCGCGGCTGGATTTAAACCTAGGTAGTTGACTCTGGATAAACCCATTTCTCTCCTGCCAAACTGGTAAGCAAGCGATCCCTCATGAGAATCGTCTCGGAAACATTATCGCAACGATTCATACCGCCCCAATCAATCCAAACATATTCAACTGCAAGAAAGTCTTGGTACTTGTTATCAGCTAATACTGAGACAACAGATTCGTAATCGATAGTGTTTTCTTTCATTGAACACTGGCCAGCATCAACCCGGCCACCACGGACTTGGACATGGCCTGCATAAGGTGCAAGCTGATCAATATCTGTTTGCTTATACCCAGGGGCAATAAAGTGAGTGTAATCAAGAGTTAATTTAAGATCAGGTGCGTACTCAAGTAGTTTGAGAACATCATCAGGTGATGCCGCAACTGATCCCATATGGCACTCAACACTAAAGCGCAAACCCTCTGCAGTGGCCTTAGCTGCTCTCCACTGCAACTCTTGTCCTGCTAGCTCTAATGAAGCATCATGACCAAGAGTTGGGAAGTCGATGCCAGGAACCATTGTTATCCCGGGACCTTTAATGCGTAGAGTGAAATCAAGAAGATCATCAAATAATTTCCGGGAAGCTATGCGCTCTTCTTGATCAGGATGATTAGGCGCAAGAACTTCAAAAGTTGTCCAAGGAATACAAAAGACATCACTTATCTCTAAGCCTCGGCGGCGAATGGATTTTCCAATAGTTTGCGCAGCTGAAGCAATATCACTTCGGATATGCTCTGGACGAATATGTGAGCGGTTGCCCATGAGGGCTAAATCAAAGCCCTCGAAGCCCATCCCCGCTATCAAATCAATTGTGGCCTCATGGTTAAGCATTGGAAAACTATGATCTCCGCATGCAAGCTTCATATTTCCAACCTCCTAGAAATAATTGGTACGTTAAGCCCTAAATAAGATTTTATCTGGGTCCACACATTTTTGAGTTTTTACCCATTCAAAATTAACGAGATCTCCAAATCCAGGTTTTTCACTCAAGGGCTCCATCAGCCCATCAACTCTAATTTTTGGTTGTTCTAAACTATCTGCATAAGGATCAACCCCAGTCCAAGGAACTCCCCACTCGATAGGAACATCTGTAAATCCCCACGCTCCGAAAACTTGACTATGGACATGGGCAAACATGTGGGCTGCAAAACTAACTCCTGCTTTTAAACACTCGTCAACTATTCTCCTACCCCCAGTAATTCCACCCATACAGGTTAAGTCAATTCGTATGACATCTACGGCCGACTTTGCAATCAAAGCCTCAGGGTAGTAAATCCCACCTTGCTCATCTCCCATTGCGATCGGAATTTTTGTACTCGACCTAAGGTCAGCAACCACCTGTGCATTTCCTGGAGGGAAAATATCTTCAAACCAACCTAGGTCTACCTCATCCAACATATTCAAAAGCTCCATTGCCCCTGCTACGTCATTAAATATCCAGGCGGCATCACAACCAATCCACGCATCTGGTGCAGCTTTTCTAGCAGCTTTTAATCTTTCAGCTGTTGCTTGATTGTTGATGCCTACAGGTGCTTTAAATCTGCGCCAGCCTTGTGAATAAAGATCTTTCACTTGGTCAAAAACTTCCACAGGGCCCATAGTGGCTGGTGGATACCCAATGATCGCTGTTGCTGGCATTGGAGATCTACTGCCCTTGAGAAATTTAGAAATTGACTGTCCAGCTTCTTTTGATCGGGCATCCCACAGCGCTAAGTCAGCTAATGAGAGGGCTCGAAGTCCTACACCCGCAGAATGAGAGGCAAGACTTCTTCGTTGCGCCACCCTAAAAGTTGATTCAGCATCTTTGGTTAATGTCCCCACATAAATATTGCGTAGAGTTTTTCGAATATGCTCAGCAACAGCACCGTCTCGGCTGAGTGTGAAGGCCCAGCCCTCTACGCTTGAGTCCAAAGTGATTCTTACAACTACAAATTCACGGGTGCGCATAATCCAATCTCCAAAGACCACCGGAGCCGGTAGCTCGGCTTCAACCGTAGCTACACTTAAATCAGTGACCTTTGACTCAGACATATAATGAATATAATGCACCTAAATCCAATTAGTCAACCGATTGACTAAAATTCTAAGCTTGCTGTATCGTGTGGCCCTACTCAACTTGCCAGCGATAAGGACTGAATATGACTCGTGAATTCGATGCGCGGTCAACTCGCTATGGTCGCTTTTTTGATGAGTTTGAAATTGGTGATATCTATAAGCATTGGCCTGGTAAAACCATTACCGAATCTGAAGATCATCTTTATTGTTTACTAACCATGGCTGGAAGCCCATTGCATATTGACAGTAATTATGCAAAGACAGAGATGGTTGATGGTAAGAACCTTGTTGTTGGAACGTATATTTATGCGTTATTGACTGGCATGTCTGTAAATGACATTTCTGGAAAGGCAATCGCGAGTTTGGGTGTTAAGGAGTTGCAGCACTTACTTCCCGTATTCCACGGAGACACCATTTATGCAAGTACCGAAATTCTTGATAAGCGTGTATCTAAGAGCAAACCTACTCAGGGGATTTTGACGGTAAAAACTAAGGGTACAAATCAACACGGAAAGGTAGTGTGTACTTTTGAGCGCTCTGTGATGCTGCCATTGAAAGTGGCCGATTGATGAGCAATGTGAAGCACCAAGGACCTCTTGTCGGTTTAAAGGTAATTGACTTGGCTACAGTGGTCGCTGGCCCAGGCGTAGCAAAATATTTTGCCGACTACGGTGCAGATGTTATAAAAGTTGAAAGGCCCTCTGGAGATTCAACAAGATCCATGGGTTGGACCCAACCTGGTGAATCCGACTCTTTGTGGTGGAAGCTTGTAAATCGCGGAAAGCGTTCGCTCGTTCTTGATTTAAAGCAAACTTCGGATTTAGCGGTGCTAAAAGAATTAATTGACTCGGCAGACTTGCTGATTGAAAATATGCGTCCGGGAAAAATTGAGCAACTTGGACTAGATCCAGCTGAGTTGATTAAAAGGAACCCTAAGTTAGTTGTATTGCGGGTTTCAGGATTTGGACAGTCAGGGCCGTATGCGCAAAAGCCTGGTTTTGCAACAATTGCCGAAGCTTTATCTGGTCTTTCAGGTTTATTGGGCGAACCTGATGGTGGGCCTTTACTGCCACCTATTGCCCTTACCGATGAAGTAACTGCGCTCGTGGGTTCCTTCTCTGCGATGATGGCTATCTTTCATGCTAAACAAACAGGGCAAGGACAGGTTGTTGAAATCGATTTAGTTAACTCAGTGCTCCAAATCATGGGCCCCTTACCAGCGGCTTGGGATTCGATGGGTTACTTACAGCCAAGGTTAGGTTCAAGCATTCCTTACTCAATTCCCCGAGGTACTTATCAATGTTCTGACGGGGTATGGGTGGCGCTTTCAGCATCGGCAGAGTCAGTTGCACGCAGATTGATTGAAACTGTAGGTGGAGGTGGGGATCCTAGATTCATGACCTTCCAATCGAGATTTGAAAATAGAGAAGCTCTAGAAGAATTGACGCGGAATTGGATTAGTTCAAGACCCTCAGCAGAAGTAATTAGCATCATTGATGCTGCCGATGCTGCAATCGCTCCGGTATATAGCATGCAACAGGTTATTGAGGATCCTCATTTCATCGAGCGCGAAAGTTTCACTCGAGTTGATGGGATTTTAATGCAAAATTTAGTAGCTCGAATGTCTAAAACACCGGGGAAGATTAATTCTGTAGGTCCTAAACTTGGGGAACACACAGAAGAGATTGTTGACGAGTTAAATGCCAAGAAGTGATGTAAACCTAAAAAGAGCAGTGCTTGCAGTACCCGGTTCTAGTGACAAAATGATCACCAAAGCTCGGACTATTGATGTTGATGAGATATTTCTAGATCTTGAGGACTCTGTCTCTCAAACTGAAAAATCACTTGCCCGCAGTAAAGTCATAGGCGCTTTATTGGAGGGTAATTTCAAAACTCCACAAATTGCTGTGCGAGTCAATGAACAGATTACGAGTGTAGGTATTGAGGATGTTTCAGCCATAGTTCTACAAGCTGGAAAAAGTCTTAACTCATTGATTATTCCTAAGGTCGAAACTGCAGACCAAGTTTTTGACTTAGACAAGAGATTGACTGATTTAGAGCAATCTGCAAACTTAACTATTGGATCAATCAAGATCCAAATTCAAATTGAATCAGCACTAGGGCTTTCAAATATCACAAGCATCGCAGGAGCATCTAAGCGGATTACTTCCCTCATATTTGGTCCTGGGGATTTTGCTGCAAGCCTTGGAATGCAAGTTATCAATATTGGGGAGAACCCAATTAATTATCCAGGTACTGATGCCTACCACTACGTCTTATTTTCGATTTTAGTTGCAGCAAGGGCTAATGGGCTCCTTGCAATTGATGGGCCATACTCGGACATTTCCAATACCGAAGGACTAAAAAATCGATCTAATCTTTCAGCGTCTCTCGGCTACGATGGAAAGTGGGTCATCCATCCAGGACAAATTGAAACGGTAAATGTGGCGTTCACTCCGAGCCAAAAGTCTTTCGATCTGGCTGCAAAAGTTATGAATCACTTTATTGAAGAGACTAATTCAAAAGAGCAAAGTGGGGCCTTCCTTTTCGACGGCAAGATGATTGACGAAGCTTCACGAAAGATGGCAGAAGGGATTTACCAAAAGGGAATCGCTGGCGGACTAAAACCATCAATAGAAGGAGAGAAAAATGGCTAATCATAAAGCAGTGCTTGGGCGTTTCTATGAAGATTTTATTGTTGGTGACACTTTTGAACATCCATTTGGTAGGACTATTAGTGAGACTGACTGCACTTGGTTTACACAATTAACGTGTAATACCAATCAGAATCATTTCAATGCTCATTTAGCTAACTCTAATCCTGTTTCAAATGGAAAAATAATTGTTAATTCAGGCTTAACAGTTGCAATGATCTTAGGAATATCTGTTATCGATATGAGTCAAAATGCAGTCGCAAATCTGGGATGGACAGATATTAAGCTTACACATCCTGTATATGTCGGGGATACTTTATATGCTGAGAGCATTTGTACTGGTGTCCGTGAATCATCTTCAAAACCAGAGATGGGCATCATTTCGATGTTTACCCGCGGATTAAATCAAGATGGAATTGAGATTGTCACTTGGAATAGAAGTGTAATGATTCCAAAGAAGAGTTCGGGAATTGGTCAAAACTATTTTCCTACTCCAATTTCCGGACCAATTGAAAGTCGGCTGAATTAAAAATGACGACAAGTCTTGCCCCGCTAAGTGGGTTGAGAATTATCGAAGGTTCAGCATTTGTGGCTGCTCCACTAGGTGGATTAACTCTGGCACAACTAGGCGCTGATGTAATTAGGTTTGACCAAATAAATGGAGGCTTAGACTTTCACCGTTGGCCCGTAACAGAAGATAATCAAAGTCTTTTTTGGATTGGATTAAATAGAGGAAAGCGGTCAATTGAGATTGACATGAAGTCAGCAGCTGGCAGAGAAGTCATTTCTGACCTGATTACAGCGCCAGGTCGGGATGGCGGTATTTTTCTTACTAATTTACCTATGAAGGATGAACTCAGCTATAAAGCCCTTAGAGAAAAAAGACCTGATTTAATCATGGTCTCTCTTACTGGAAACTATGACGGATCAAGTGAAGTTGACTATACGGTTCATCCCTCATTCGGCTATCCGTTAATAACAGGCCCCGCAGGGACGAATATTCCCGTAAACGCAGTCTTACCGACTTGGGACCTAATTCTAGGAAATATGGTTGCAATAGCAATTCTTGTTGCTGAAAGAAAGCGCAGAGAATCAGGCGAAGGAGAGTTTATCCAAATTGCCCTTTCAGATGTTGCACTTTCAGTTGTTGGCGCACTTGGGCGACTCTCTCAAGCCTATTTAGGTAGTGAGAAAGTTTCTGCCGACGGTAATTTTCTCTACGGCGCCTTTGGCTCGAACTTCCTGACAAAAGATAACGTTCAAATCATGATAGTCGGACTCACTCCGAGGCAATGGAGTTCATTAAAGGATGCTCTTCAGATTCACGATTCCCTATCGAAATTAGAGAGCCAGTTCAAAGTCAACTTTAATCTCGAAGCGGACCGATTTGAAATGAGACGAGAAATCTCGGATTTAATCGCATCCATCATTAAGGAAAAGTCGCTATCAGAGTTAAGTAATGTGTTTTCTAGTTTTAATGTTAGCTGGTCAAAATATCAAACTTTTCAAGAGCTCCTAAATAATGACCACCGTGCGTCCGAGAGTAATCCAATTTTCAACCTTAGCGAACAGCAAGGTATCGGAGAGCTTCCAAATATTGCCTCCCCTATTCGCTTTACAAATGTACCTAATTTAGGAGCACAACCTGCACCTCTTCTAGGTGCTAATACTGAAGAAGTTTTAGAGGAATTGTTAAAGATGAGTGGTGCTGCAATTCAAGACTTAAAACAAAAGAAAATCATCAACCAATAGAGCAGAAAAGGAAAGAATCCATGATCACCAAAGTAAAAATGCCAAGGTTGGGTGAAAACGTTAACTCGGTATTTATCGTCGAACTAAAGTGCGAACCTGGCCAGCAAATTAACGCTGGAGAAATACTTGTTTCCATAGAAACGGACAAGGCCACTGTAGACGTCGAGTCTCCTGTTGCCGGCAAAATTGTTGAATTTTTGGTAAAAATTGATGAAGAAGTTCAACCTGGTATGCCATATGTCATTATTGAAACTGCATAAAATGCTTTACTTATATTTCGAAAAGTAATCCAATTAATGCAACTTATAAGCTCGAATAATCTCAATGTTATTGTTGATTTGAAAAATGGTGGGCGAATAGCCTCTTTAAAATTCCATGGTCACGAATTTGTTATTCCAAATAATCAAAAAATCCTTCATTGGGGCTGGTATCCAATGGTCCCGTGGGCAGGAAGAATTAACAAGGGAGAATTTCTCGGCCCATCAAGCAAGATTAAATTGCCAACCGATTTGATGCCCCCTCATGCAATCCATGGACTTGGTCACTCAGTAGTTTGGCAAGATGAGGGTGAAGGAATTTCTAGCTGTGAATTTGAAGGAGATTTTGCTGGAGCAGGAGCAATTCAGGAAATCAAAGTGACTGAAGATACCTTGTACTACAAATTGCAATACGTGCCGAACACATGCGAACTACCTGCTTGGCTGGGATTGCACACTTGGTTTCCATGGACGATTGAATCAAGCCAAAGAGCAGCACTTAACTTTAGTGCCAACAACATGTTGGAGCTCTCAGCCGATGGAATACCCAGCGGAGAATTAGTCCCAACAAGTGAAGGCCCCTGGGATGACACATTCACAAAGCTCAATAGCATGCCAAAAATCACTTGGCCCGGAATCGCTTCCCTTGAGATTGAGTCAAATGTTGATTGGTGGACCATTTACACAAAAGATAAAGCAGTTTTCTGCGTTGAGCCGCTCAATGCCCCACCTGATGCGATTCGAATTGGTCGACTAATTGGAAATACCCACAACTTAGAAGTTACTTTTTCCTTTAGTCAAGACTTTAATAAATGGTGACCCGATCAAGCAGAGCGGTCGATAACCGCGTCACACAGTGAGATTAAGGCACCTGTGGCATCACACACAGGTAGTGGACCAAGAGCGGTTCGAGCTTCTTTGGCAATCTGAAAGAGCTGTTCACGAGAATCGCTCAGTGCTTTATGATTACGCAATGAACTTAAGACTTGCTGCACAGTTGCCTCATCTGCGATAGGTCCTGACAGAAGCTGCTTTAATTCACGATCTGCAGAATCTGTTGACTTAATAACATTAAGAGTTACAAGTGTTGGGACGCCTTCACGTAGATCTGTGCCCGGAGTTTTACCTGATTGATTTGATTCACTGGCAATATCAATAACATCATCAGCTAACTGAAATGCAACACCAATCTTTTCGCCAAATTTTGTCACTGTATCTGTGATTTCTGCTGGTGCCCCAGAAATCATTCCACCATATCTGGCAGAGGCAGCAATAAGAGATCCTGTTTTATCGGCAACAACTTTTAAGTAATGCTCTAGTGGATCTTGTCCTGTATTTGGCCCTTGAGTTTCCATGATCTGACCAATTACTAAGCGCTCGAATGTACGGGCCTGTAAACGCACTGCTTCCGGTCCAAGGTCGGCTAATAAATCTGAGGACTTAGCGAAGAGAAAATCTCCGGTCAAAATTGCAATTGTGTTTCCCCAACGAATGTTTGCACTCTCAACTCCGCGCCGAAGTGGTGCTTCATCCATGACATCATCGTGATACAACGTTGCAAGGTGTGTAATTTCGCAAGCAACTGCCGCGGCAATAATGCCGCTGCCGGTTGGATCGCCATATTGGGCAGTGAGTAACGTCAAAAGTGGGCGCAAACGCTTACCGCCGGCGGCAACTAAATGGTGGGCAGTCTCATCAACAAATGGATATTCACTGCGAGTATGGCTTAAAAGCAGTGCTTCAACTTGCGCCATTTGCACAACAAGTGTTGCTTCAAGAGCTGGAGCAACATTAGGGATACCAAATGTTGACATCAGCGTATGAAAGTCGCGAGATTTGTAATGAAGTTAAGAAGTGGTGCTGGATAAACGCCTAAGCCAATTGTTACGGCCAATGAAATAATTAAAGTGAGTTGTGTGAGTGCTGATGGAATCTCGACACCAGTTCCATCTTCAACTGGATCCGTAAAGAACATCATGACAATTACGCGAATATAGAAAAATGCCGCAATTGCACTTGAAAGCACACCAGCAATAACAACTGCTTTCGCACCACTCTCGTAAGCTGCAGAGAAAATTGAAAACTTTCCGATGAAGCCCGATGTAAGTGGAATCCCAGCAAAAGCTAATAAGAAGAAAGCAAAGGAAGATGCCACCCAAGGTGAACGCTTGCCTAGGCCTTTCCAACGATTTAAATCAGTAACTTCACCAGCCGAGTCGCGCACCAATGTTACGACGGCAAAACCACCGACGGTTGCAACTCCATAAGCGAATAAGTAAAAGATTGATGCATCAAGTCCGGCTTTATTCAACGCTATAACACCAGTTAGTAAGAAACCGGCGTGCGCGATAGAAGAGTAAGCCAACATACGCTTTACATCACGTTGAGTGATTGCAACTAATGAACCAAGCAACATTGTGATGATTGCAATCAAAGAAAGAACAGGTGACCACGACCATTGGGCACTTGCGAATGCGGTGTAGAAAATTCGCAACATCGCACCGAAAGCGGCAACTTTGGTAGCCGCTGCCATAAATGCAGTTACCGGCGTTGGTGCACCTTGGTAAACATCGGGTGACCATGCATGGAATGGAACTGCGCCAACTTTGAAGAGCAAACCAACTGAGAGAAACGCTATGCCGATAAGTAAGAAGACATCGTTTCCAGCAGCGCCAATTACTGCATTATGAATTCCAGCAAAGGTTACTGAGGATGAATATCCATACAAGAAAGCTGCGCCAAACAGGAAGAATGCCGATGAAAATGCGCCGAGCAGGAAGTACTTCAGCGCCGACTCTTGCGAAGCTAAACGGCGACGGCGTGAAAGACCGGCCATTAAATACAATGGAAGTGAAAGCATTTCAAGGGCAACAAATAAAGTAATGAGATCACTGGAAATTGGGAACAAAAGCATTCCCGCAACTGCAAACAGAGTAAGTGGATAAACCTCAGTCACTTGATTTCCAGTTTGCAAAGCATGGCGCTCTTCATCAGAACCAGGCAAAGATGCTGCAAGCGCGGTGAAGTGCTCAGTATCGGCAATAAGAAATACTGAAATAATTGAAATTATAAGAATCGATGCTTGTAACAGAACTGCTGGACCGTCTATAACAACCGACCCCATTGCTGCAGACATTGAAGACTCATGCCGAATTCGCCAGACTTGAACAAGTGATAGCACAAGTGAACCCAATGTCACGCTGAGCTGTGTAATCGGGCGAAGTGCTTTAGATACAAAAGCTTCTACGAGTACGCCAATAAGCGCACCGCCCAGCAAAATTAAGATTGGCGATAAAAGTGAGTAGTTGAGAACTGGTGCGACGAATTCCATTATTTATCACCATTCGTTGGAGCCGGATCAGTAAAGCCCATTTGAGCGATCACATGTGCCGAAGCTGGATTAATAACTTTAAGAAGTGGTGAAGGATAAAAACCAAGAGCAATAATGATTGCTATTACTGGAGCGATGGCAATCTTTTCGCGAAAATTTAAGTCGCTTAAATTCTCATTACCTAGGCTCGTAGGACCATGCAAAGCCTTTTGTACTGGAATCAATATATAAAGTGCGGCTAAGACAATTCCAAATGTGGCGATTACTGCATGCACGGGATAGCGCGTGAAAGTTCCAACTAGAACTAAGAACTCACTCACAAAGCTAGACATACCTGGCAAAGCAAGGGATGACATTCCAGCTAGGAAGAATGTCCAAGCCATCACTGGAGTGACTCGTTGCAAACCACCAAAATCAGCAATGGTTGAGGATCCACGGCGCGAAATCATCCAGCCGCCCACCAAGAACAACGCTGCCGTTGAGAAGCCATGGTTAAACATATATAACGTTGCCCCACTTTGACCTTGTGAGGTCATTGCAAAGATTCCCATGGTGATAAATCCAAAGTGAGAGATTGAAGTAAAGGCAATTAAACGCTTCAAGTCGCGTTGGCCAATTGCAAGGAATGCCCCATACACAATTGAAATTACTGACAAAATCAAAATCAACGGTGTGAAAGTTTTGCTGGCATCTGGAAATAACGTTAAGCAATAACGAATCATTCCGAAAGTTCCGACTTTATCCAGTACACCTAATAATAGAACTGAAGTTCCTGGAGTCGCAGACTGTGCAGCATCAGGTAACCATGTGTGCAAAGGCCACAGTGGAGCTTTAATTGCGAAAGCAATAAAGAATCCAAGGAAGAGGAAGTTTTGCGTGGTTGAACTCATCTGCAAGTGTGAAAGTGCCGCAAGGTCGAATGTGTGGCCACCTTGATCACCTGACATTACATAAAGGGCAATGATTGAAGCCAACATCAGTAATCCACCAAAGAGTGAATAAATGAGGAACTTAACGGCCGCGGCTGAGCGTTCGCCACTGCCATATCCACCAATAAGGAAGTAGACCGGAATGAGCATTGCTTCAAAGATTACGTAGAACAAGAAAACATCAGTGGCAGCAAAGACACCGATCATCATTGTTTCAAGAACCAAAATAAGAATATAAAACGTCTTAACTGACCAACGCCCACCTAGTGATTCATTCCAACCGGCCAAAACTACGATTGGTGCCAATACAGTTGACATTAAAATCAAAACTAACGCTAAGCCATCAATACCAAGTGCGAAGTTAATTCCAAAGCTTGGGATCCATGAATATTTCTGAACAAATTGCAGATCTACATTGTCGCGCTGGAAACCAACGGCCAACCAAATAGTTGCCGCCGCTACTACCAACGTAGTTGCAAGCGCTACTTGCTTAGTCAAAGTTTCATTAGCTTTTGGAAGAGCGGCAATGACCACTGTGCCAACAATCGGCAAAAGCATTAAGAGAGTTAATGAGTTCATTATTGGACCACCATCCAAATCGCGGCAATCAATAAAGCTGCACCAATAAGAATGAGTGCGGCATAACTGCGTACGAAGCCATTTTGTAGGCCTCGAAGAAGCGAACCAGATCCAAGAGCCATACGACCAACACCTCGGACTGCGCCATCGATAACTGCTTCATCGGTTTTAACTAAAGTTGCAGTAAGAGCTTGTCCAGGGCGCATAAAGACGGCTTCATTGAATGTATCTTGCATCAAATCTTGGCGGGCAATCTTTGTAAAGACTGAAACATCTTCTGGAGCAACTGCAGCAACCTCTTGGCGTGAATACTTAACAAAGGCAATTGCTACACCAATTGCAACCATGATTAATGCAAGTGCAGAAACAACCGTAGGCTTTAAACGCTCAGTAGGTTCTCCGTGTTGTACGAATAACGGAGCTAACCAGTTAACAAGGGCGTTACCGCGACTGAGTAAGAAGCCTGATGAAACCGAACCAATTGCTAAAACTGCCATTGGTAACCACATTAATAATGGAGATTCATGTGGATGTGCTTCATCATCCCACCGTGATTTTCCAGTAAAAGTTAGAATCATTACGCGAGTCATATAAAACGCAGTTATACCTGCACCAAG
>Ga0194047_10000339_pt1 | contig 31899 bp, 32 predicted proteins | sample JunL225m_MetaG_2_FD_160070 | JGI IMG/M metagenome (GOLD analysis project Ga0194047, IMG submission 160070) | Anoxic zone freshwater microbial communities from boreal shield lake in IISD Experimental Lakes Area, Ontario, Canada - Jun2016-L221-5m | ecosystem: Environmental > Aquatic > Freshwater... | reverse complement strand
CTACCACGGACACTCTGACGGACTACTCGTCGCTGGTGGCAGTGGGGTAGCGGAAATGGGCATTGCTGGTTCTGCTGGTGTGACTGAAGGTGCAATTGCTGACACCATGGTCGCTCCGTACAACGTCGTGCCACAGCTCGACGACTCAGTTGCCTGCGTCCTCGTGGAGCCAGTCGCTGCGAACATGAACATTGTTGCGCCTAGTGAGGGATTCCTAAAGGGACTTCGTGCAGAGTGTGACCGCGTTGGCGCACTACTTATCTTTGACGAGGTGATCACAGGATTTCGCCTCACTCATGGATCAGCACAAGAGTTCTTCGGAGTAAAGCCAGACATTTGGTGCTTCGGAAAGATTATTGGTGGAGGACTTCCAGTTGGAGCGTTCGGTGCTTCCAGGGAAATTCTTAGTGTGCTTGCACCTAATGGACCGGTCTACCAAGCAGGAACACTCAGTGGCAATCCACTCGCAATGAGTGCTGGAGCCACAGTGCTTGACCTTGTTTCCGCCAGTGACATTGCCGCGTTGTCAAAGACTGTTGCTACGTTCGCTGCAGACCTCAATGCTGCTATTACTGCAGGAGGACTATTCGCACAGACTCCAGTTCAGGGAGCGCTTATGGGTCTCTATGTTTCAAAGACTGCCTTTGATGCACCAAAGAACATTGCGCAAGCGAATGTCATCTGTGGCAACGGACTTTATGGACGGTTCTTTCACGAGATGCTTACCCGTGGGGTTGCCATGGCACCAGGAGCGTATGAAATCATGTTCGTTTCCCTTGCGCACAGCAGCGAAGACCTCAGCCGTACATGTGAGATTGCTCGCGAAGCCGCAAGCGCTGTTGCTACTGCTTAGCTAGGAACTACAAGAACGCGACCACGAGTCGCACCCTTAGCAACTGCCCCGAGTGCCTCAGGCAACTCTTCGAGCGTTGCAACTCGGTCAATGAGATCAGAAACATCAAGGTTGGCTTCTGAAATGAGCTTCCATGCAGCAGCACGTGTCTGCGGCGTTGCTTCCACTGAGTCGATTCCAATTAGTGCAACGTTTCGTGTGATGAACGGGTAAACAGTTGCAGGAATGTCCATGCCACCGAGAAGTCCACTTGCAGCGACTGCTGCACCGTATTTAAGACTGCGAAGAATTTGGCCCAGTGTTTCTCCACCCACGCAGTCAATTGCGCCGTCCCATAGTTCTGAGCCAAGCACGCGGTCAGCCTTGTCGGTCACTTCGTCACGTCCAATGATGCGCTCGGCTCCCTGGTCAAGGAGCCACTGTGATTCCTGTGGTGATCCAGTTGATGCAACTGGCTTGTAGCCACGCTTTGCGAGCAGGGAAATAGCAACTGATCCAACGCCACCAGTTGCTCCAGTGACGAGTACTTCGCTACCAGGCTTTAGTCCGTGGTTCTCGAGAGCGAGGATTGACTGCGCTGCAGTTACTCCAGCAGTTCCTAGAACTTGTGAGTCCTTTGTTGAGATGTTGCTTGGCAAGATGGTTGCGAGGCGAGAAGGAGCGTAAATGAACTCTGCGAACCCACCGTCACGTGAAACCCCAAGGCCGTCACCGTGAACTTCGACCTTTGAGCCGACTGGGAAATTTGGGTCTGATGATTCAACAACTTCACCAGCTGCATCTACGCCACCAATGATTCTTGGTGCACGACGCACACGGCTCTTAGGGACTGCGACCATGGTGTCTTTGAAGTTGATGGAAGAATATTCGACCTTGATCTTGAGGTCACTGGCGTCAGTAGCCTCAGTGGTCACGTCAGCTACCTGGGCTTGGAAATCTGATTCATTTTCTGTAATTAAAAAGGCTCGCATTTAAAAATCTTACTCTGAGACGTAATACGATTAGGGTGTGACACACATCTCGCTTAATGGGCACCCGACCTGGACGTACGTAAGTAAACGCAAGAAAAAGCCATCTCTAGTGCTCCTTCATGGTGGCATGAGCAGCAGTGGCAGCTTGCTTCGAAATCTGGCACCCCATTTTGATAAGAACTACCGCGTAGCTGCCTTTGACCGCAGGGGACACGGCCGCACCGCAGATACCGACGCTCCATTTCACTATGAAGAAATGGCTGATGAAACAATTGCCTTTCTAGAACACCTGGGGGGCAAGCACTTCGTTGTTGGCCACTCAGACGGCGGGAACGTTGCGCTAATTGTTGCCATGCGGCGCCCAGATCTACTTAAACGTGTTGTTCTTGTCGGCGCGAACTATCACTTTGACGGGATGCGACCAATGCCGATGTTCCACCTTGAAGGCGAGCAGTTCGAAGAGTGGGCCACTAAATACGGTGAACTTTCACCGAGTGGCAAAGAACACGCTCGTGATGTGATCACTAAAACGCTTCACATGTTTGACACTGAGCCAGCGTTTAGTGTTGATGACCTCGCAAAGATCAGCGTTCCCATGCTTGTTATGGCTGGAGACGACGACCTCATGGAACTGAGTCACACCTCATCTCTTTATGAAGCAGTTCCCGGTGCACAGCTCGCAATTGTTCCTGGAACTTCACACGCTGTTCTGAAAGAGAAGACCAAGTTAAGTGCAAAACTTATTCGCAACTTCTTTGAAGATGACAACCCGCCAGTTACGTACCAGCCGAGTAGGCGAGCGCAGTAGTTATTCATCAGTTTTTGCCTTACGCAAACTAGGATTTATGTATGCAACTATCCACTGAACGGGTTATTCGCCCCGTTACTTCATGGTGGGTATCTCTTAGTCCAGTTGTATCTGATGCGGTCTTGTATTTTGGCGCTGGAGTCTTTGCACTTCTTATGGGGCTCACCTCAAGTGAGCCAGCGCAGTGGCACTGGGGCTACATCTCTGTCACTGGTTACTTCCTCGCGGCACTGATCTTGCTGATTGCTTCAAGGTGGTCAAATACCTTTTCACTCAGAAAGATTGTTCTCATTTGTCTGGTGATTGGAGTTGTTGTCATTCCACTCAGTCTTGAAACCCACTGGCGCCAGAACAATGGAGGACACGGATACGCACAACCCGAGGTATCAGTCATTGAGCGTTCGGCGAACAATGTTGTTAAGGGCACTGATCCCTATACCGTTGACGTAAAGAATGGCAAAGTCCTCAACAGCATCAGAGGACTTCCCACCTACGAATCATTCTTTCCGTACTTTCCTCTGATGAGCGTGTTCGGGCTGCCTGACGCAATAACTCATAAGTTCTATGGACTCACCGACGCGCGAATTGTGATGTCGCTTCTCACCATTGCAATTGGTCTCATTGCGCTGAGACTCTTTCGAGCAAAGAGAGAACAGAAGATTCGACTGGCGCAAGTTCTTATTGCGCTGCCGACTGGTGCGCTGTTTCTAGCAACCGGTGGTGATGACATGCCAATACTTGCACTCATGTTGCTTGGCGTAGTTGCCCTGCAGCGAAAACAGATTTACGTCTCAGCGTTAAGTATTGGAATAGCGTCAGCAATGAAGCTCACTGCATGGCCAATGGCGCTTGGTGCATTGCTGACACTTCGAAGTGAGCAGTACAAGGGTAAGTGGAAGCAGTTTGTTGCTCTAGTGGTGCTTATTGTCGTGGCTGCGATTTTGCCCTTTGCGATCAAAGCTCCACATGCATTCTTTGCCAATGTTTTTGCGTTCCCACTCGGACTCTCCGGGGTAACTTCTCCTGCCGCGAGCGCTCTGCCGGGACACATTCTCGCCTCATGGTGGCACCCTTTTAGGCACATTCTTCCCGCAGGAACATTGCTCGTTGGTGGATACTTTGCAGCTAAGTACTTAAAGACTCACTGGCCGTTAACCCTCTCGAAGATGCTTGCGTTGCTCAGTGCGTCCTTCTTTGTGCTGATGTGCGTGTCTTCAACTACCAGATTCGGTTACGTCATCTACCCACTGAACTTCGCACTGTGGTCATGGGTCACAATCTAAATAATTTTAGAAGTTGAAGTGAATTAGTTGAGCAAATGACATCTAATAAAAAGTGAGGTTATCTATTGATCCAAATTTGTCCAGAAGTAAAGGATTTTTGAGGAAAGATTGAGATAACTGTGACAATACAGTGACTATTAGTAACGCAATTCATCGATAACACATTGTTATTTGGACTTGGAACACTTTGATCCCTAGTCCATCGTTTACCCGCGTCTGTTGTTTTGAATACTTGTCCATAAAAAATTCCAATCGTGCAGTCATGATTTGTTGCACACCCAATTCCATGAACGCTCACTGCAGATGTTGACTTTGCACCAGTTGATGCAAACGAGTTAGTGAAGTACCAAGATTTTCCACCATTTGTTGTAACCCATTTGATTGGTTGAGTTGTACCTTGCAGATTGATGTGAGCTATGAATCCGCCTGCAACACAAAATGACACTGACCCGCATGAAATTGCGTCTAAACCGGTAGGAGTCTCTTTGTTATTTATGAAAAGATTGAACGAATCCGGAATGAGTTGCGATTTCCAGGTCAACCCCCCGTTGAGTGACTTATATACAAGTGCCTTTGAGCCTTGAACCGCGTAACAAACTTTCGAGGTTGGACATGACATTGCTTGAATTGCTCCATTTGGCGGCTGCTTTGGAAGCACAATTGATTTCCAGAATTCTCCAGAATTCTCCGTTCGATAGATAACACCTTTCGAACCAGTCGTTCCACTCACCAGACACACATCTGCAGTCGGGCAACTAATGTCGCTAAATCTGAATTTAGGGTTGTTTGGTGATAGTACTTTTAGAGAAGTCCCCCAGTTAATTCCTCCATTTTGTGAAGTATAAATCCCAGCTCCAACTGAAGGCATGGCGCCTAGTTGTCCAGTAGCTAAGCAAAATTTAGTTTTCAGACATTTGACTGATGTGAACCCAAATCTTCCAACATTTCTTGGGTGCAAGGCTACCCAAGAATTTCCAGCATCTTTTGAGATAATAACTTGACCAGAAAATGCGCTAACTCCAACGCAATCTTTCAATGAGTAGCAACTGGTGCTCGCAATTGCGTCATGATCACCAGGTATTGCAACAACTTTCCAGGTTGGAATTGAAGCATGCGAGATTGAAATTGGAGCACATGCAATGAAAATTGACAGAATAATTACAGAAATAAAGCGAGTGTTCAACCCGCGATTTCTTTGTGTTAATGAATTCAACCATCGTATAAACATATTTTCAGATCTAGTGAGTTAAATGCTTTTCAATTATTTATCGATGTTAGTAGTTATTGTTATGGTTACTGAATGTCAAATAATCTATTTTCCTTAGAAGGTAAAAGTGCATTAATTACTGGTGCGGCGGGAACTCTTGGGCGCCGTAGTGCCCGAGTGCTCGCGAATCTTGGAGCAAAAGTTTTTGTTGCTGACCATCCCAGCGCGGCTCAAAGTCTCAATGAGTTGGCAATTGAACTGCACGGCCAAGGAGCACGTGCTGAAGTTTTATTATGTGATGTAACTAGTGAAGATCAAGTGACTCAAATGTTTGATCAAGTAACGAGAGAGCAACCGCTCGATGTATTAGTTAATTTGGCTGGCGTAATGCTCCGTAAGGCAATTGTAGAAACATCACTTGAAGAATGGCAGCGAGTTATTGATGTCAATTTAACTGGAACTTGGTTGCTAAACAGAGAAGCCGCAAACGTCATGGGTGTTGCCGGAAGTGGAAAAATTGTTAATTTTGCGAGTGTCTATGCTGAGCGCGTTGGTCCGATACCAGAATCAGCATATTACGCATCTAAGGCAGGTATTGGCAATTTGACACGTTCGGTTGCAAGTGAGCTTGGTGCAAGAGGTGTGACAGTTAATTGTTTAGCTCTTGGGGTGTTTTATCCAACTCAGATGACTGCTCCACTGAAGGATTCTCCAGATACATTGAAATGGTTTACAGATCGGACAATGCTTGGAAGATTGGGTAATCCCGAGTCAGATCTTGATGGTCCGCTGGCGCTGTTAGCTACTTCTGCCTCAAATTACATAACAGGACAAATTATTTATGTTGATGGTGGTTGGTCAGCGTGGTAAACAGATGCGTAACATTACTAACATCTAAAGGATCTTAAATGACGACCGCATTATTACTGCTTGACTTTCAAGAGGCACTTTGTGGTGAGCCACCTCTCCTTCGACAAGCTGCATTAGCTGCACAAGTTGCCGAGCGCGGAGTCATCGCAAATACAAAAAAAGCTCTTGATTTTGCCCGACAATCACAAATGTCAGTAATTCATGTTCGACTCGCATTCGATCCAAGTTATGAACTACGAACTAACCGCTCGGCTCGATTTGATGTCTATAAAAATGAGCGTGCAATGCTGGTTGGCTCGCCAGAGGCAGAATTTGTTGCACCACTTATGCCACTTCAAAGCGAAGCGATTATTACCAAAGGCGGAGTAGATGCATTTGTTGGGACACCACTCCATCCAATGTTGTCAGGCAGAGGAATTTCAGAACTTTTTCTGGCCGGCATAGCTACAAACTTGGTCGTTGAATCAACTGCGCGTCACGCAACTGACTTAGGTTTTAAGGTGACCGTTCTTGAAGACTGTTGCGCTTCATTCCAGCCTGAATTGCACACATTTGCAATTGAGAAGCTTTTCCCATTATTTTCAACGGTATCTTCTACAGTTAGCTTTATCAAAGGATAAGGCTTAGTATGACATTCTGAAAGATTGTCTGACAATCACTTGACAGTTGGTGAGTCAACTGATTGAATCTCTAGTGTCCTGTTGTAATTAGTTAACAAGGTCTGATCTGAAGCGGGATCACTTCTTCATAGGCGGAATTGGAGTAATGATGTCCATCTCGAATGAAGCGTTCGACATTGTTGTAATTGGATGCGGCTCCTCTGGTCTTGCAGCTGCTGCAAGTGCTGCAGGGTCGGCCGAGGGCAACGCATTAAGGATTGCAGTTCTTGAACGAGCTCCCAGTCATCAACGTGGTGGCAACTCTGCATGGACGGGTGCGTACCTGCGACTCGAAGACGTATACACACCGGCCGAAGGATTCGCAGAAGATATCAAAAAGTTTTCTAATGGAAAAATTGATTCGTCATATGTGACAACGCTCATCGAGCGTTTACCTGAAACGATGGAATGGCTTCAAGACCTTGGCGTTCGTTTTCGCTCACTCCCAACTATTTTCATAACAAAGGCTCGTCCTCGTATTCTGCCTGTAGGCGGCGGGGAGCGCTTGGTTCATGTTTTGGCTGAAGCATGTGAAAAGCTAGGCGTAGAAATTAAATACGAAACTACCGCTGTTCAGATGTTGCTTAATGATGATGGAAGCACACGAGGAATTTTGGTAAATGATCCGTCAGGGCAGCGAGTACTTGAGACAAGAACGATCATCATTGCTTCGGGAGGTTTCGAGGGCAGCGAAGAAATGATGACGCAGTATCTTGGATCTAAGGCATCAGGGCTACGTCCAATTGCTCCAGGTGGAACTTTCAACAAAGGTGAAGGCATTCGCATGGCAATGAGTGTTGGGGCTAAACCAACAGGGGAGTGGAGTCAATTTCATGCTGAGCCAATTGACCCTCGAAGTGAGCAACCTGAAGCTGTCGTCATGATTTACCCCTACGGAATATTAGTTAACGAACAAGGTGAGCGATTTCTTGATGAAGGTGCTGGCACGGTTGACGAGACCTACGAAAGCGTTGCCCGTAATGTGTGGAGTGAGCAAAATAATCTTGCGTACACAATCTGTGACAGTTCAGTTGTACGAATTGCAAATTACGAACACGCAGTAGTCACCGATAAACCAGCAATTACCGCGTCGAGCATTGAAGAATTAGCAACTGCACTTAATGTCCCAGTTGCTACATTGAAGAAAACAATCGAAGATTATAACGCTGCTGCAAACAATGGTGAGTTTGTGCCATCGGTGCCAGATGGACTTGAAACAAATGGGCTTACGATTAAAAAATCAAACTGGGCTCGTCCACTCGTAGAGATGCCCTATCTGGCGTATCCAATGTCGTGTTCAATTGTTTTTACCTTTGGAGGCATCGGAACTGACCTCGATGGCCGGGTCATCACTGCTGACGATCGTGTTATTCCTGGACTTTTTGCTGCGGGAGAATGCACTGGTCTCTATCACTTCAAATATCCGGGTGCAACGTCAGTGCTGCGTGGCCTGGTGTATGGAAAAACTGCAGGAAGCGAAGCAGCTAAATATGCTGCCGCTCTTACTAAGTAACGACTAGAGAAGGTAAGCCCATGAATATGAGTGAATTACGACCGTCAGAAATAAAGAACTACAAAATGTTCATCAATGGTGAATGGGTTGATTCATACTCTGGCGAAACAATCACATGCACCGATCCATTCAACCAGGCACCTTGGGCCACTGTTCCACGTGCAACCTCGGATGATGTTGATAATGCTGTTATGTCAGCACGACGTGCTTTCAATTCTCCAGAATGGAGTTCACTTAGACCGCTTCAGAGAGCACAACTTCTTCGTAATTTGGCTCAATTAATTGAAACCAATTCTGCTGAACTTGCACACTTACAAGTTAGAGAAAATGGAAAATTGCTTCGAGAGCTCTTAGGTCAAGCAAAGTTAATGGCAAATCATTGCTATTACTACGCAGGACTTGCAGAGGTTATGGAAGGAAAGACCACTGGTCAGAGTCTGCCTGACATGATTAATTATACGGTGCGAGAGCCGCTAGGAGTGGTTGCGGCGATTACTCCTTGGAACTCACCGTTACTACTTATGTTGTGGAAACTTGGCCCTGCACTTGCGGCGGGGAACACGATTGTTATCAAGCCATCAGAGGTCACTCCTGTTTCGACACTGATATTCGCGGAGCTTATTGAAAGAGCTGGATTCCCTAAGGGCGTAGTTAATGTTGTTACAGGGTTTGGTGACGTTGGATCACAACTAGTTCGTCATCCTGAGGTTGACAAAGTTGCATTCACTGGCTCAACATCAACTGGTAAAGACATCGCGAGTGCAGCCGGATCACGATTGGCACGTGTTTCGCTTGAACTCGGAGGAAAGTCTCCCAACATAATTTTTGCAGACACTATTCTCGATAATGCTGTGAAGGGTGTTCTTGCAGGAATATTTGGTGCTACTGGTCAGACATGCATGGCCGGTTCACGTGTGTTGATACAAGACTCAGTTTATGATGAGCTCACTGATAAATTGCTCGAAGGTGTTCGTGCAATTAAGATTGGCGACCCTTTCCATGAAGACTCAGAAATGGGAACTGTCGCTTTTGAGGGGCAATTTAAAAAAGTTCTTGAATATATAGCAATTGGGAAAAATGAAGGAGCGAAACTTCTTCATGGTGGTAAACGACCTGAAAATCAACCAGAGCTTGATAATGGATTCTTTATTGAGCCCACAGTTTTTGGCGACGTTGATAATAAAATGCGCATTGCTCAAGAAGAAATATTCGGGCCAGTGGTCTGCTTAATTCGCTTCAAGGACGAAGCTGAAGCAATCGAAATTGGCAACGACACACCTTTTGGGCTTGCAGCCGGTGTTTGGACTGAGAATATTGGAAAGGCGCATCGTGTCGCTGCTCGACTTCGGGCAGGAACTGTCTGGATCAATACTTATCGAAGAACCAATTACGCATCACCTTTTGGTGGTTACAAGGAAAGTGGCCTCGGACGAGAAAATGGTTCAGATGCACTCGAGGAATACACTGAAGTTAAAAGTGTCTGGGTTAACACTGGTGGGCCAATTAAGGACCCGTTTAACCCTCGTGCATAACATGGTTATAAGTCGTTAGGGGACATAAAAGATGCCAAAGACACTCAAGGAATTAGTAAGTGATCGAGCGAATGCGTTACTACTTCCGGGCGCTGCAAATGCGTTGAGTGCGAAAATTATTGAAGATCTCGGCTTTAATGCTGTTTACATGAGCGGCGCTGGAGTTACTAACACCGATTTGGCACTTCCTGATTTAGGTTTTATCACGCTAGATCAAATTGTGACGACAGTTGGTCGTATGCGAGATGTGATTGAAATTCCCATTGTCGTTGATATCGATACTGGGTTTGGAAATGCTCTAAATGTGACTCATTGCGTTCGAACGCTAGAACGCGTTGGCGCAAATGCTATTCAAATAGAAGATCAGCTATTTCCGAAGCGTTGCGGTCATTTTACGGGGAAGGAAGTTGAACCCCTTGAAGATATGATTACAAAAGTAAAGGCAGCTGTCGACACTCGAAAGTCTGAAGAATTTCTTGTAATTGCTCGAACTGACGCCGTGGCGACCTCTGGTATTGATGAGGCACTTACTCGTGCAAATGCATTCGTAGAAGCCGGAGCAGACATCATTTTTGTCGAAGCACTGACCACACGAGAAGAAATTGAACTTATTCCAAAACAAATAAACATTCCATTGCTTATCAACATGGTTGAGGGAGGAAAGACTCCTATCCTTGAAAAAGTTGATCTTGAGAAAATGGGTTATAGCGTTATCTTGTACGCAAACTCAGCAATGCGTGGCGCGATGAAGGGTATGCAAGACGTTCTTAAAGTGCTGCTCACCACTGGCTCAACTAACTCCGCACTCGACAAAATGGTCGAATGGTCGGAACGTCAGAGACTGGTTGGTAAGGATAAATATGACGAGATGGAAGTTCGCTACAAGTCATGATTCCTTCTGTGAGTTTAGAAAGATAAAAAGGAGTCAGAATAATGCCCTTTTATAGTTACGAATGCACTACCTGTGGTGTTCAATTTGAGCTTTTTCAAAAAAACATGATTTCAGCAGAGGAAGAAGAAGCTCCTGAATGCGGTCATTGCACTGATGGACTCATGAAGAGACTCGTGTCAAGAGTTGCGATTCTTAATAACGCCAGCTCGGGTATTGGACAAGCTGCATATCCGACATCATGGAGCGACGTCAATAATGGCGACATGGAAACTATTAAGTACTGGCGCGAAAGAGTAGAACGCGAAAAGTCAGAAGAGGCGAGTGATCCTGGGCTCGCCACCGAACGACTGGAAAATGCAAATGAGCGGTACAACCGTATCTCCCAGGGTCTTGAGAGCATGGATTCCTCATTAAAAAGTTCATCCTTTGATCCCAATGAAGTAACACCCCAGCACACATTCAATCCCGGTGGCCATGTTCATGGTCCTGGCGGACACACCCACTAAGGAATTATGTAATGGCTAATTTTTCAGGACCAACAGCACGGCTTGCAGCATTTGTTGCAAGTTGTAACACCTTTAACGTTTCTGAAGACCTATCACAACGTGCTGGAACTGCAATGCTCGACGCGTTTGGCTTGGCGCTTGCGGCTAAAGAACTTCTTCCTTGGCAAGCGTTTGCTTCGCTGACTAAAGAACTGAAAAATCCTCACGAAGGTAGTCGCGTATGGGGTCGACAAGAGTACGTTTCAGTACTTGACGCGGTTACTGCAAATTCGCTCGCTGTCCATGCACGCTTTCAAGATGACTGTGACATGACGTCTTGGGCCCACCCAGGATCGCTCATAGTTCCTCCAGCTGTTTCGTTAGGTGAATTAGTTGGAGCTGATGTTGCGACTGTTATTCGAGCAATTCTCTGTGGATACGCAACAATCTCATGGCTTGGTGGGGAAGAAGTTGTTGGTCGTAGTGTTGTTGGCAGAGGTTTTCGTGCCAGCCCGGTCTTTGGTTCGATTGGAGCCGCAGCAACAGCATGCGTAATTCTTGGGCTCAATGAAAAACAAGCTCATAACGCGATTGCAATTGCCTCTGATAACACTGGTGGCGTTCTTGAGCCAGTTGGTGCTGGAGCCGACGATTGGCGAGTTCAAAATGGCACAGCAGGTCACCGTGGAGTTCTCTCAGCACTTCTTGCACAGCAAGGAGTGATTGGTGCTCCTCGTGCGTTGGAGGGACCAAACGGCTTCTTACACACGTTTGCTGGACTTGATGTAGTTCCCATTGTTTGGGAAAAAGATCCAGATCTACGATCAATTCTGAACGTTTGGGCTAAGCCATATCCGACTCTCGGAGACAACGTTGCAGTTGTTTCAGCAGCCTTGGCTCTTTACGAGTTGGGAATTAATTCGAGTGACATTTCTAATGTTTCAGTGCACCAAAATGCTCACTTTGCTTCGTATCCAGGTACCTCATTTAGAGGGCCCTATGAAAGGCCACCTCAAGCCATGGCAAGCACAGCATACGCAGTCGCGTCGACACTTCTTTATGGAAGAATTGACTACAAGCGTTACACCACAAAACTTCATGATGAGGCTACGAACCAGCTAATTTCCAAATTGACTGTAGTTCCTGAGAATTCATATAACTACATTGATGGTGAAGTTAAAGTGACACTTAGCGATGGCACTGTTCACTCACGGGCTGCTAAAGATCTTGATCAAACACTCTTCTTTCGTGACAAGAAGAGTGCTCAGGAAGCGTTTATGGCGTTGTTAAATGAGACAGGCTATGACGCAATTACTGGACAAAAAGTTGTCGATACTTTGTTTAGTTCGATAAAAAATGCAGATACTACAAAGATTTCTTCAGTGGTTGATGCTTTGCAGTTTGATGTAGTAAAAAGATAATACCTAGGGGGGGAAATGAAAAAGCCAAAACTGTTTATTCAAAACCACGGAAACATGCACTGCGATTTGGGTTGGTTAATCGCCGCCGGAGGAGTGACACTTGCAAATCGTGATCAGAAGGAAAGCCTTCCACGTCAGTGGGTTGAGTGTCCTTCACATACAGTTCTTATCGATCATCCAGAAGGTTGGATACTTTGGGATACAACGTGTCCTCGAGACTGGAATACCCACTGGGCCGCTGCTGGAAGCAACGAACTATTTCCCTATGATGATGTAAAAGAAGGTCAGTACTTTGATGAGTCGCTGCATGCTATGGGTATTGGCGTAGAAGACATTAAGTACGTGATTCAATCACACTTGCATGCCGACCATTCTGGAAACGTAAAGCATTTCAAAAATACTCATGCCACGCTTATCTGCACTAAAAAAGAGTATGACGGTGCCATGGGATTTGAGGGTCCACATCAAGGTGTGCACATCAAAGCTGACTACGCTGATCTGAAATGGACAACGTTTGACACAGATCAAAAAATTGCGGAAGGCGTTACTCTGATTCAGTCACCTGGGCACACATGGGGAACATGCTCGCTCAAAGTAGACCTGCCCGAGACTGGAACGATGATATTTACGTCAGACGCTGTATACATGACTTCTTCATTCGGACCACCGGCAGTCGGCTCTTCAGTCGTCTATGACAGCATTGCTTGGTTGCAATCAGTAGAAAATCTTCGTCGTATTCAGCAAGAAACGAATGCGATGATGATCTTTGGACATGACGCACAGCAGATGAAGACGCTGCGTTTCGGTCCAGATAACTTCTACGCGTAATCTTTAGCTTCTTAAATTATTGCTAAGTGCTTCGATTGTCACTTTCGTAAAGAAATCAAATCCAGCTCCATCAGGTCCGGCGTAGTAGCCAGTGTGGCCGACTGCTAGTCCGGTTGAACGCTGTAAACGTGCAAGCATTTCTGCATAACCAAGCAGTACACCGTAGGCATCCATTACCGGTACTCCAGCAAGTTGCTTTATTCCTCTACGCATCAGTGCAGTGTTAAGAACTCCTTCAGCTGGAATAATGACGTCAGCGCCCATTGCAACTGCTTTGCTTGCAACTTTTTCAACACGTTCCACAAGATCGCCGCCACCTCCGTGCACGCTCTCAAGTTCGTCTTCTGAGACTCCTGGAGTTAGTGGGAGAGTTGCAACAATTCGCCCATTCGCTCCGTACCTAGTTGCAAGTTCATCGAGAACAAAGACCTGCTCTGGTCCAAGCCCGATTAGACCAAATCGTCCACCCATCACGGTGCCAACGAAGAAAGAAGTTTCAGCCAAGCTCACGACAGGAATATTTACGAGACTGCGTGCTTCGCGTAATCCTGGATCAAAAAAACAACTGATTGCAACGGCATCGTATCCTTGTCGTTCTGCCATAACAGCATTGTGAACTATTTGAGCAGAAATCATCTTGTCCACCCATGGATTTACTATGGCTTCAATAGGTGGAATTGATGGTGGATACGTGCCAGGCATAACCCCATGGATATCAACGACCGTGTCTTTGGCACACACCGTTTGAGCATGCTCCTGTAGTGTTTTTGCGTACTGAGGCAGCTTTGTAAGGTCAGTCATACTCTGGTGCCAGATTCTTATTGTCATAACCTGAATAGTATCTAACTCAAGAAAATAATTCCCCAGCTTGTGGAAAATCTTTGAATATATTCTGCAAAATGTTGTCTAACAAATGAGTCAACTTATTCTGAAATTTCCTATATTTAAAGGAAATATTGTAGATTATTAGTTTGCTTTTTTTGTAGGACAATCTTATACTTTCAAGTAACAAAGATTTTCAGTACTTACAAATAACAGTTTAGGGGAAATTATGTCATCTGGAAAAATTGATTCAGTTTGGTCAGTTAAATACGGTGAGCGCGTTGTTCGAAAGAATGATGTTTTTCACGATTACCAGCAGTACGGTCTGCCGGATGGCGACCTAGACATGGACTATAACTTTTGGGTTCTTCGTGCTGGTGACAAGGTTATTTTGATGGACACTGGCTATGACATTGCGGCTCACGACTGGCTTGGTGAAATAAGTGTTACCCCAACACCTCAGGGCCTTGAAATAATCGGACTTGATCCATTAGATGTTGACATGGTAATTACAAGTCACTTCCACTATGACCACATTGGCTACCTCGGACTTTTCGCCAATGCTCAGGTAGTTTCGGGACAAAAAGAGTACGACTATTGGTTTGGAAAGCGCAACGCTAACGCGCTCGAAGGTGAGTTCACTACTGAAGAGAATTTAATTCCAGTTGAAAAGGCACAAAAAGAAGGTCGATTACGACTCATCTCCGAAGAAACTGAAGTTTTCCCTGGTATTACGGTTTATCAGCTCGGTGGACACTGCCCAGGTGAAGTCGTTGCACTTGTTCAGACTGAATCTGGTGGACCACTTATTTTGGCCAGTGATGCAGCCCACTTCTATGAGCAATTAGAAAATGAATGGCCATTCTTCGCGTTCACTAACTTGGACGAAATGCGCAATGCCCTCTCATTCATTTTAAAACTCTCAAAGGAAAAGAACGCCACAATCATCCCGGGTCACGATGGGCGCACCAGGGACCGTTTCCCGGCTGCTCCTGGCGCGGCTGGAGCAATTGCTACTGTGCTGGCCTAAGTCGTCAGTATTGTCGACTAACAAAGAAATGATGGTTTGTAGCGGTGAGCTCAAACAGTGACATATATCAAGTAACAATAGTCAAATACGGAACTCGATCAACAACAAAAAGTGACGTCTACTTGAATTATTCGCTGTATCACGAGCCTGATGCAAAAATAGAAATGGACTACTTTTTCTGGATAATTAAAAATTCAGAAAGAACCGTTGTTGTAGACACTGGATTCTCCAAACAGGGCTGTAACGCAAGAAATCGTACTTTTCTTGAAGAAGTTCCTGTGCTCTTTGCTCACTTTGGGGTTGACCCAAATGACAATCCACCTGTTGTTCTGACTCACAATCACTACGACCATGCCGGAAATCTAAGTCTATTTCCAGGTTCACAGGTAATCATGGCCGATGAAGAGTATGCCTTTTGGCGAAGTAAGAATGCTCAACGAGTTATGTTTCATCACTCGATTGAAGATAGTGAGAATGATCATCTTGCTGAAATTGCGAATCAAGGACGCGTCACATTGTTTAGCGGCTCCCACCAATTGGCTCCGGGAATAGAGTTGCTAGAGGTCGGTGGCCACACCCCCGGACAGTCAGTTGTAAAGGTGAACACTGATGAGGGCATTGTGTTGCTTGCGAGTGATGCTATTCATTATTACGAAGAATATGAACGAGAAATGCTGTTTATGTCAGTCGCGAATCTCGTAGATATGTATGAAGCATTTGACACTATTCATGAGATGGAGCGCTCGGGCGAAGTTCAGCATGTTGTTTCCGGCCATGACCCAGACACGTTGAATCGATTTACTGCAGTTGAGGGTAAATACAGCCACCTAGCTGCAACTATTGGCAGTTTTCGTTAAGAGAGAGTAACTATGTCAAAACGCTTTGAAGGGATGGTTGCGGTTGTAACCGGTGCAGGGGGAGGATTGGGACGTGCTTCGGCACATCGACTTGCTTCTGAAGGCGCTCACATTGTGGTTGTGGACATTAACGCCGAGACCGCTGCAGAGGTTGCTTCATCTCTGCCCACTGAGTCCATCTCCGTACAATGTGACGTATCAAGCGAGAAAGACGTTGAGCGCTACATGTCAGAGGCTCTAAAAATGTTTAATAAAATTGACCTTTACCACTTAAACGCTGGGATCTTTGGGAGTTTTGAAACATTGCCGAACATCAGCGTTGATGATTTTGATCGTGTTATGAACGTGAACATACGAGGACAGTTTCTTGGTCTTCGATCTGCTTTTCGACAGTATGCGGCACAGAAATCAACTGGAGCGATTGTTGTAACAGCTTCCATTGCTTCATTGACGGGTAGCGCTGACCTGCTGCCTTACGTGACTTCTAAGCACGGTGTTGTTGGTCTCATACATGGCTGTGCAATGTATGGCGGTCCAATTGGAATTCGAGTTAATGGCGTCGCACCAGGAATTGTCCCAACCGATTTGTTCGCAGCAGCTGCGACAAATACTGGTGGGAAGAACGACATGGAGAGACGGGCTGCTACGACTCCGCTTCGCCGTGCTGGCTCACCAGAAGAAATTGCTGGCGTCGTGGCCTTTCTATTAAGTGAAGATTCATCGTATATGACGGGTCAAGTAGTTAGCGCTGACGGTGGCGCAACAATTGTTAACACCGTACGTCCTTCTGGTGGAGCTGGCGCCTGGGACACTGCAGTTGTCGACAATGCAATGTATCAATCTAAGTAAAGGACATGAATGACAAGTGAATCAATAGGCTTCATTGGACTTGGGAACATGGGCGGTCGCATGAGCAAGTGCATCGTGCGCAATGGTCAGTCTGTACTGGGATTTGATACCAACCCCGAAATGATTGTCAGTGCAGATGCGCAGAGTGCTGGTTCAGTTGCTGAGGTAGTTAAGTCTTGTGACATTGTCCTGCTTTCCCTTCCTGATAGCAAGGTGGTTGAAGCGGTTGTCTTAGGTGACGATGGTCTTCTTGCCAACGCTCGTTCAGGTCAAATTATTGTTGATCTCAGCACTGCTGCGCCGGAATCAACACGTAAAATTTATAATTTATTAAAGACTAAAGGAGCATCATACCTTGATGCTGGGATTTCTGGAGGTGCAGCAGCCGCTGATGCAGGCACACTTACTTTAATGGTCGGAGGCGAAGAAGAGATTCTTGTAAAGGTTCAGCCAGTTCTAAATAACTTTGCGACTAATACGTACTACGTAGGTGCAAGTGGGGCAGGTCACACTACAAAGTTGCTCAATAACTTTCTAAATGCAGTTGCACTTGCTTCAACAGCTGAAATTATGGTTGCTGCGAAGAAGGCAAATCTAAATCTTGAAGTTCTTCTTGATGTACTGAACAAGAGTTCAGGTATTAACTTTGCAACACTGAATCGATTCCCCAAGATCATTAAAGGTGACTACCTAAAAGGTGGGTTGACCAATACATTGATGATGAAAGATGTAGTTCTTTACACCGAACTTGCAAGTCAGCTTGGTATCGCAAGCCTAAATGCTGCTGGCCCATTGGCGTCTTTTGGACTTGCCAATGCTCTGGGATATGCAAATGAAATTAGTAACAAAGTTGTCGATGCAATTGGCGACGTATCTGGAGGCGTTCGCCTCTTTGAAGGAGAAGAGAAGTAGACATGAAAATTATTTCACCTAAGGAACATGCTGGCATTGCGGGGAAAGCAAATTCCCAGTTCACCGGCGAGGTGTATCCGTACTTAACTATGAGCTCTACTGATGGCGTTGTCATCAATACAGTTGACTTCACACCCTGTGCTCGTACGTACTGGCACAGTCATGAGAATGGACAGATCATTCAAGTTCTCGCTGGACGTGGCTACATTCAGGCTTTAGGCGGCCCTATTCGCGTTATTCGAGCTGGCGACACGATTTGGGCTCCGCCTGGTGAACGTCACTGGCACGGTGGGTCACGTGATTCCTACATGGTCCATACCGCCATCTCCCTTGGTGCAACCAATTGGGAACAAGAAGTAACTGAAGAAGAATATAATTCAGCACCATCTGAGGAGAACTAATGCCGTCAAATGAAACCCACAATGAAACATATGAAAAGGGTCTAGAAAACCGCCGAAGCGTTCTGGGCACAGAACACGTCAATCGATCGTTAGCCCAAGTAAGCGATTTTTCTCGTCCCATCCAAGAACTCGTTACCGAATACTGCTGGGGAGTGGTGTGGGATAGTGATGGCCTTGAGAGAAAAACAAGGAGTTTATTGAACATTGTTATGTTGACGGCTCTAAACAGAAATCACGAACTTACGGTACATGTTCGTGGAGCGATAACGAATGGTGCAACAGTAACTGAGATTCAGGAGGCACTTCTCCAAACTGCAATTTATGTTGGGGTCCCTGCATCACTTGAGTCATTTCGAGTTGCTGAGCAGGCATTGAAGGAGTGCGGTGCACTCTAAAACAGTTGCATTCGTAGGACTGGGTGCAATGGGTGCACCGATGTCGCGCCGTCTTGTTGACGCTGGGTTCACCGTCCGAGGATACGACTTGTCTCAAGAGGCAAGAAAAAATGCTGAATCATTTGGTGTAACAACATTCAACAGTATTGAAGAGACCTTTCAAGCTTCTGACAGCGTAATTTTGATGCTTCCCGACTCGAACGTTGTTGAAAGCGTCTTGACCAATGCAGGTGTTGAAAAGACATTTAATTCAAATCTGACCATTTTGGATATGAGTTCTTCAGAGCCGCAACGAACACGTGACATGGCTTCACACGTCGCATCCTTCGGTGCTTCAATGCTTGATGCTCCAGTATCGGGTGGCGTCAAAGGAGCGGAGAACGGGAAGTTAACAATTATGGTTGGCGGTGAAGCGAATGATCTTGCTTCTCAGCTTGAAGTCCTCAACATACTTGGAAAGGTAATTCACGCTGGTCCAATCGGCTCTGGCCATGCAGTGAAAGCTCTTAATAATTTAATGTCAGCAACACATCTCTGGGTCACTTCTGAGGCAATACTTGCTGGAGAAAAATTTGGACTGGATACGCAGGTAATGCTTGATATTTTTAATGGCTCGAGTGGTCGGAGTGGGTCAACTGAAAATAAATGGCCAAACTTTATCCTTGGTGAACAGTACAATTCAGGTTTTGGACTTCGCCTTATGTTGAAGGACATGAAGATTGCAGTACAACTTGCGACCCAAGAGGGTGTTCCACATGTCTTGGGTCAAGAAGCAGTAGAGCTCTGGACTCAAGCCGCCGAGAGTCTCGATAGTAAGGCAGATCACACAGAGGTCGCAAAGTGGCTACGTCAGGAGAGTAAAAAAAATGGTGACTAAACAAAATGAAAAGAAATCCAATGTGAGTTCTGATAAAAAATCACTTTCGGTTCGCGAACGGACGGTTGATGATTTACGAAATGCAATTTTTCGATTTGAACTTCATCCCGGACAGAGGCTTGTTGAGAGAGAATTCGTAGAACTACTAGGTATTTCTCGTGCAACATTCCGTGAAGCAATTAGAGATCTTGCAAGCGAAGGTTTGGTAACTGTTATTCCTCAAAAAGGAGCACATGTCACGACTCCAACCATCGAGGAAGCTGAAGAACTTTACGAAATACGAGCTGTTCTTGAATCACTTGTGGTTTCGCGATTTGTAGAACTTGCTTCCGACGATGAAATTGAGCAATTAGTAGTTGCTTTAGCAAATATTGTGGCTGTAGTTGAAAAGACAACTGACACTAATCGAATTCTTGAAGTGAAAGAAGTTTTTTACAGAACATTGATTGAAGGTTCTCGAAGTCAGATCTTAGAAAAACTTCTCACGAGCATCAAAGCTCGCGTACGCCCCCTGCGCGCCATATCACTTTCCGTTCCAGGACGTGCCCGCAAGACTGTGGGTGAACTTGAATCTGTAACATCAGCTATTAAGTTGCGCGATTCAGATTTGGCAGCAACTCTTTATTCGCTTCATGTTCGAACCGCTGCTGATCTCACTATTAAAAGTCTTCGTGAGATGATGAATTCAGAAAGTGGTTCTGTAATAACCGCACTCTATCCAAAACAGGCTAGCAACTAAAAGAAAGAGATATCACATGGCACTCAGTGCAGATCAGCAAAAGATCAAGGATGAATTCATCAGCATCCGAAAAACATGGGGACCTCAATGGGAGACAATCCTTGAACTTGATCCTGAATTTATGCAGGCATATCTTAATTTTTCTGCAGTTCCTTGGAAAAAGAATCATCTTGATGATAAGACAAAGGCCTTTATGTACATCGCAGTTGATGCGGCTGCAACACACCTCTATCCAGCTGGAATTCGTCAGCACATTAGAGAAGCACTTCGCCTTGGTGCAACTGTTCAGGAAATCATGGAAGTTCTAGAACTTACTTCTACACTAGGTATTCATGCAATGAATATTGGAGTTCCAATTCTTGTTGAGGTACTTGTCGAAAAAGGACTTCGAACAGGTCCCTCTCCACTTACGCCTTACCAGGAGGAAGTCAAGGCTGATTTCACTAAAACTCGTGGCTACTGGCATTCATTCTGGGATGAGATGCTTGAACTTGACCCTGAAGTGTTTGCTGCGTACACAGAATTTTCTTCTGTTCCATGGCGCTCAGGGACCCTTAGTCCTAAGGTAAAGGAATTTGTTTACATCGCCTTTGATACGGCGGCTACGCACCTTTACGTTAAGGGATTAAAGCTTCACATAGAAAATGCGATTGGATACGGTGCAACACCTCAAGAAATACTTGAGATTATGGAAATTGCAAGCATAATGGGTATGCAGGCAACTGAAACTGCTGCACCAATTTTAGCGGAAGAAGCAGCAATCTACTTTGCTGAGAGAAAATAGATTTCGGGGGAGTACTCCTTTGGTGCACAAGGAGTACTCATTTACCCTAGATAGGCGTCAATCAACTCTCGTCCATCTTGACCAAGATCTTTGGTGACCTTTTCATCAATGATACGACCATCTGAAATCACATAAATTCGGTCGCAAATCTTAAGAGCCATGTCAACTCTCTGCTCAACAAGCAGAATCGATCTACCTTGCTCACGAAGCTTCAATAGACCATGAACCACGTCTTCAATCGCAAGAGGTGCCAAACCCAATGATGGTTCGTCCAACAACATCAACTTCGGATCATTCATCATCATTCGACCAATTGCAACCATTTGCTGCTCTCCACCACTCAATGCAGTTGATGGCCGTGAGCGATATCGCTCTACGACGGGGAACATGTCAAAAACACTCCGAAGGAGTTCGTCTGTTTTGCTCGAATCTTTTCTAAATCTCATGCCGCCTAAGCGAAGATTATCCTCAACACTCTGATTAAGAAACAAACGTCGTCCCTCAGGCACTAGAGCAGCATGCCCTGTAGCCACCTTGTGAGCAGGGAGATTAATTATGCTTGTTCCATCAACATTAATGATGCCTCGAGTGTGCTTCATGAGCCCCATGATTGAACGAAGCAATGTTGACTTTCCAGCTCCGTTTGCTCCCAATAAGCCCACTGCTTCACCTTCATTGATGTGCATGCAAATATCATGAAGAACGTCAAAGCGACCATAGCTTGCGTTTAGGGAATCAATTTCTAGAATTTTATTTGTTGTCATTGCCCTAGATACACCTCTCGTACTTGGTCATTCACGCGCACATCACTTGCTTTTCCTGTTGCTACCATTCGACCTGCTGCAATAACAGTTACTTCATCACATACATCAAAAATGAAGCGCGTTTGGTGTTCGACGACAATCACGGTAACCCCGCTAGCGCTCAGTAAACGTAAAATGTCAGAAACAACTTGTGTCTCACCCTTAGAGAGTCCCGCTAGAGGTTCGTCAAGCAAAAGCACAGAAGGCTGACCAACACAGGCTGCTGCTAGCTGAGTGAGCTGCTCAACACCGTGGGGAGAGTCGGCAACTTTTGTGTCTGGCCAATTACCCTTCAACCCAACTTTTGAAAGTGCATTGATTGATTGAGCCCCAATTTCTCGGCTGGTCTTCCAGTTCCCAGGAAATATTGGCCATGTAACGGCACGAGTAGTAAGCCATTTATAGCGAGAATAAAGGCCGATTCCTACATTGGCCTGAGTGCTAACACCCTTAACCATGACAGAAGTTTGAAACGTCCGCATCAAACCATATTTAGGCCTGTCGTAAGAGTGCATTTTTTCAACTGAATGACCGTTTAGAAGAATAGATCCTTCACTCAACTGAAGTTCTCCGGCAATTAGATTTACTAACGTACTTTTCCCTGATCCATTAGGACCGATCAGCCCATGAATTGATCCCTTCTTAGCCGCAAGTGAAACATTTTGAAGCACTTGGACACCAGGAATGTAGGAAAAATTAATGTCCTTTACTTCGAGCGCATATGGTGAGTCTCCGATTGGTTCGACCCTTCTAGCTTTAGATGAAATAGAAAGTAGTTCGACTGCTCTTGTTTCATCAAATGTTGGATCATGTTGAAATTCTATTGAGTTGCCTTCGCGTATCTTTCGAATAGTGCGAGATATAAATCCAACAAACCCTTCAGGCACGACAACTACGACAAATACGAATATCACACCAAAAATGACCTCTTGCCAGAGCGGGCTCCAAGCAACAATCACAGGGAAGAGGGAAATAAATGTTGCACCGACTATTGGTCCAATGAGTGTATTCATTCCACCGAAAATCACCATTACAAGGATGTTGATTGAGGCGGTGCCTCCGAATTGTCCTGGATTAATAAATCCGAGAAATGAGAACGCCCATCCAGCAAGTCCAACTAATCCTGCAGAGAGCGCGAAATACAAAACGCGTGTGCGAGAGGTTTTTATACCCATAGAAGCTGCGAATGGCTCGGCATCTCGTACAGCTAAAAGAACTGGGTAGGTTGATGAGCGTCTAATAGACCACATTACGAATACTGCAATCGCTAATGCTCCACTGCACGCCCATACAAGCGATGTTCCAAGACCACCTAGTCCCGAACCAAAATTTGGAAACATTGGTCCCGGAATACCCTGGTAACTGCCAGTTATCGATAACTTTGTTAATAATACATTCATAATTAAGGTGAATAGAAATGTTGTAATTGCGAAGTAAAGCCCACTTACTCTTAACGAGAGTCCTCCAATAACAATTCCCACAAGTGCGCAGGCAATAATCGCGACTGGAAGTACAAGAAAAGTGTTCCAGTGATAATTATTTATGAGAATGGTGACAGAATAAGCACTTATCGCAAATAAGCCGGCATGCCCAAGAGAATAAAGTCCCAAAACCCCAGCTACTAGGTCAAGGCTGAGTGCGAGTATCGAAAATACAACTGCAACAAGTACGAGTCCTTGGTTGTAGTTTGACGTGTGGGCAAGCAACAATGTGCCAGATAAATATAAAATAATAACAATGAGAAACCTGCTGGTTTTCTTAAAATTCCTTGTTTGGTTTAATTGGGTTAAGGCTTCGCTCATTATGCGGCCACTTTTGTATTAGAAAGAATTTTACGAAAATTCTTCTTTATAGCTTTTCCTGATGTAAAAATTCCGTCAGGAGCTAAAAGCAGAACAAGTAGAACAATCACGAATGGAAACCATGATGCTGACTGCGCGTTGATGTATGTCACTGCGAAAGATTCGAGTATCCCAAGTGTGAATCCTCCAAACATTGCCCCAACTGGACTTTCAATTCCGCCAATCATTAGTGCAACGAAACCAGAAATTCCAAAGGTTCCACCCAAGTAGGCGTCTGCAAATGATGTTGGACCAACGAGTACACCAGCAACACCTACGAGTAGACCACTAATAGCGAATGCAAATATTGCGTACCCTTTCACATTTCCGCCAATGGTGGAAGCGATTTCTGGATCGCTAGAAATTGCCATGCCAAGTTTTCCAAAAAGAGTTTTACGGCGTAGTACTTCATAGGCTGCAACAATAAAAATTGCAACCAAGAAACACATGGCCTGTTGAGCAGTTAAACGTCCGCCAAGAAAGGCGAAGGTTTTACCGTTAAGAAGCTGAGGGAAGGGCTCTGAGCCAACTCCCCAAATGACTGCTGCGATTGATTCAATTACGATTCCAATGCCCATTGTGCTGACTAGCCATGCGAATGAGAACCTGTCAAGACGCTGCACAGGTCTGACACCTATGAAGTAGATAATTAGTGACAAGATTATGGAAGTGCTGATACCAATGATGATGGAGAGGCTAATTGGCAGATTCTTCATCGAAAGTGCAGTCGTGACCATAATTGCAGCCATCATTACTTGACCTGTTGCAAAATTTACAACTCTCGTCACATAGAAAACAATTGCGTAACTCATAGCTACTATTCCGTATATTGATCCATTTGTAATACCTGTGATCAAAACTTGATTCATTAAATTCCTTAGAACTAGTGGTGCTAGCAAAAGACCGACCGAGCATTGTGCTCGATCGGTCTTTTGCTAACTTCAATGCAAATTAGCTTAAATCTGACTACTTAGTTGCAACCCATTTGTTAGTAGCTGAGTTACTCAACACAACATTCTGGAACTGAGGTCCATTAATTGTTGTGTGCTGCATCTTTGTAAATGTGAGTGTTCCAGTAAGTCCCTTGTGGTTTGTGATCTTGTTAAGTTGAGCAGCAATAGCAGCTGGCTTTGTAGATCCAGCCTTCTTGATTGCTTCAGCAAGAATCATTACACCGTCGTACTGAACTTCTCCCCAAACCGAAGGAGCTTTGCCGTACTTCTTTGTGTACTTAGCAACAAAAGCTTTTAAGTTTGCAGGTGGTGTTACTTCAGTCTTTAGGAATGAACTAACAACTGTAAGTCCCTTCAGAACTGTTGCACCAGCTGCATTGGCAAATGTTGCGTCTGAACCAGTTACGTCATTACCTAGCATTGTAATCTTGCCGTTTTGTCCAGCTGCGTAAAGCTGCTGAGCAAAAACTGCTTGGTCTTGTGCTGTTAGCCAAACGTCAACACATGAAGCACCAGAAGCAATTACCTTCTGAACTTCAGCTGCAATAACGGTTGTTGCAGGCTGTGAAGAAGACCAGTTCTCGTCGAGTGAGTCTTCACCCTTAAGCGTCTTGGTGTATGAAATCTGTAGACCAGCAAGGCCACCAACACCATAGTAAGTGTTGTCATGAACTACGTACAAACCATTGGCGCAGTTCTTTGCGGCGTATGATCCAAGTGATTCACCAACTGCATATCCATTTGGACTAGTGCTCCAAGCCCATGGGTATGGAGCTTTTGTTGGTCCGTTCGGGTAAATTGCTGATCCACCATCGTCGATAAGTCCAACGTCTGGGAACTTGTACTGATCAGCCAATGCAACTGTTGTTGATGCAGTGTCACCAGATCCAAGAATTGCTACGGCGCCTTGTGACATGTACTTCTTGAAAAGTAGTGCTGATGTAGTTGCGCTTGCACCATCATCTGCATACTTAATTACAAGCTTCTTGCCAAGGATTCCACCAGCAGCATTAATTTCTTGAACTGCAAGTTCCGCAGAGTTACCGGCGGCGATTCCAATGTCTGCATATGCACCAGACAAAGGCATAATTGAGCCAACCAAAATTGTTCCTGATGTAGCCGAAGCTTGTGAAAGTGCAATTCCACCTGCTCCAATTGCTGTGCTAGCAAGCACTGCAAATGCTGCAATTGATTTTGAGATCTTTTTCAAGTTCCCCCCTATTTTCTTTTCTCAGTCGATTGTCGGACAAACCATTATTTCTCGATGGATTGTTCGACAAAACGATATTTAGAGCAACCGTAGTCCTATGAGACTGTTTCGTCAAGTCCATTTGATCCCTAAATTTAGATACTAATAATAACCAATAGTTCAAATAAAGTTAAGTAATTATTGAGATTATTGATTAGTGTCTGACAATAATTTGTTATCATCAATAATCTCGACAGAAAAGAGCCATTTTTATGCATCAGGCATCATGGTTGAACATAAGAGGGGCAAACGTCTTTGTACAGGTCTCCGGAACAGGGATTCCTGTCCTTTGTGTTCATACGGCCGGACAAAGTGGCGTTCAATATCGTGAAGTGCTCCAGGAGCTTCCTGCCCTTGGATATCAGGTCATTGTTCTTGACATGCCTGGTCATGGTCGCTCTTCGCCATGGCCAGAGGGTCCAATTAGTGATTTGCACACTTATGCCGAAATTTGCTGGGAAGTACTCCAGCAATTAGAGGTAGTAAATCCATTCGTTGTGGGATGTTCAATCGGTGGAAAAATTTCACTTGATCTTTCAGTGCATCACGGTGACAAACTCTCAGGAATTGTAGCGATGGAGGCGGACGCCTTCAACGGCAACCTTTCAGTTGCTGGTCTGAAGCGTTCAATGTCTGATTCCGCTTCGCCATCGCAAGGCGAGAGAACGTATTACGGAACTTTTGCTTCACTTGGAGTTTCAGTTCCAGCTGAAAGAGCTGAAGAAATTGCACTTATGCATCGTCGTGAAGATTCGGTTATTACCACTTCGGATCTAATTGGCTGGACAACACACGACCTAAGAGAGAAACTTTCCGATGTCGCGTGTCCTGCATTACTGGTTGTTGGAGAAGATGATTTTTGGGTAGAAAAAGAAAAAGTTCAGTGGGCAGCAAATACAATTCATGGTGCAAAATTCTTAGTGCTCGAAGGTATAGGTCATTACCCGATGGAGGAAGTTGAAAACTTCCCAAAGGTCTTGGCAGGTTGGCTCAGCCAACTTGTAAAGAAATAAACATAAAAAAAATTAGGGGGAACAATGGATGACTACGAGGCAATTCGTCAACTAACTGCTCGGTATAACTTTGCATTTGACAATCTAGATATCGAAGGTTGGGTCAACTGCTTTACGGAGGATGCGTTCTTTCATCGCTCCAATGCTGATCGTTCGTATAAGGGAAGTGATGAACTCAGACAACTTATTACGGAATTTTCTGAAACATTTAATGGGCGTCACATCACAACAGACTTTCAAATCCAATTAAATGGTGACACTGCAAAAATGTCATGCTACCTCCAGCTGCTTGACCGAGGTGATGGCCACAAAGTTGGAATGTTCGTCACATACGATGACGAACTTCGCAAGGTCAATGGCGAGTGGAAATTTTCATCTCGCAAATTGCTTGCAGATGAAATTATATAATTAGAAAGCTGAATGATGACCACTGAATCTGAATTAATTAACCTGCACTTTCACGTGACCCAACTTGTAAGTAAGTACAACATGTCTTGGGACAATGGAAAATTTAGCGAAGTAGCCGATTGCTTTACTGAAGATGGTGTTTTTGTAGCCGCAAACGGAACTAGGTGTGAAGGCCGTGATGCCATCGTGGCATTTGGAAAGCAAAGCCTTGAACTATTTGGATCGATGCGTCACTTAACTTCAAATCATGTTATTGAAAACATATCTAACAACTCTTGGAGACACCGCTGCTACATGCTCTTTGCAATGGGGGTAGGAACACCAGAGATGTCGTCAGTTACTGCCCATTATGACGATGAATTCATTGTTACATCGTCGGGTCTATTATTTACAAAGCGTGTTGTGGTTCTGGATGCGGCGTAATTTTTAATGACGAATCTTTTAACAAATGATGTTGTGATTGTTGACGCTGTTCGAACTCCAATTGGCAGAGCAGGAAAAGGTCGATTAGCCCAAGTACGTGCAGACGATTTAGGCGCATTTATTCTTCGTCAATTAATGAATCGTGTTGGGACAGACGCTGAAGAATCTTTAAATGAAGTTATATGTGGTGCCGGTTTTCCTTGGGGAGAACAGGGCTATAACGTTGGCCGCACAATTTCATTGTTAGCGAAATTAAAGCAAGATACACCTGCGTTTACGATGACACGTTTATGTGCATCCTCACTACAAGCAATTCGATCTGCGCAACATGCGATTATGGTCGGAGAAGGCGATAGTTACGCCGTAGTTGGAGTTGAGTCATGCTCCCGTGTTGGTAGAGATCGTCATCTTTGTGAAAACAACCCGCTACTAGACCCGAAGCTTGATGGACCAACAATTGCTGACGTCTATCTATCAATGTTGGAAACAGCAGAAAATGTTGCTGATCAGTACAACGTATCCAGGGAAGACATGGACGCCTTCGCATTGCAGAGTCAATCTAGGGCGATATTTGCAAGAGAAAATGGTTTGTTTGACTCTCAGATTGTTGCTATTTCACTCCCTGACGGAACCGTTCTCACTCATGATGAAGGCCCACGCCCTTCAACAACTCTTGAAGGACTGTCTCAGCTTCAAGGCATCATGCCTGAAAAGGGAGGCCGCGTCACAGCGGGAAACTCATGTGCACTCAATGATGGTGCAGTCGCGGTTTTATTAATGAGTGCTCAAAAGGCAGCTGATCTGTCGTTAAAGCCCAGGGCCAAGATAGTTGCATCTGGAATTGCAGCAGTTGATCCGACCATTATGGGTGTTGGCCCAATTGAAGCTGTCGCGACAGTCTTCGAAAAGTCTGGCCTTACTTTGGCCGATATGGATGTCATTGAAATTAATGAAGCGTTCGCATCTCAAGTGATAGCTGTTGCACGAGAAATGGGACTTAATCCAAGTGATGAACGACTGAACCCAAATGGTGGTGCGATTGCACTTGGGCATCCATTTGGTATGTCAGGTGCACGTCTAGTTACTTCAGCGATTAATTGCTTGGAGCAAAGAAACGGTCGCTACGCATTGGTAACACTTTGTGTTGGTGGTGGTCAGGGCCAAGCAATGATTATTGAAAGAATTTAATGAGTGAAATGAGTATGAATACAGATCACAAGCTTTTAGATGATGAATCCCTTGGTCTAATTGACTGGCTGCTTCATGTTCAGTCAACGGATCCCGATCGAGTTCTCGCATCTGGAATCCTTGATAGTGAATATGTTCAAATAACTGCAAGTGAGCTTGTCGCAAAGAGTCTTAAATTGGCATCAGGACTTTTGTCTATCGGGGTTTCGCCGGGTTCAACACTTGGACTTTGGATTCCAAATCGAATCGAATGGCTTATTACACAATTCGCCTGTTCGTCCCTCGGTGTCTCAATTATGGGGATTAACACTCGCTATAGATCTCATGAGATTGCACATCTATTTAAAACTGTTCCGCTTTCTGTAATTATTCTTCCGAATAATTTCTTATCGATTGATTTCTTGGGGACTTTAGGTGATGCCATTAATGAAGTTGAGTTTTCAACAAATTTGTTTATTCGACCGTCACTAGTGTTCGTTGGCGAAGTTCCAGAAGATGCAATTTCTATTTCAAATCAAGCTTTTTCATTTGGTCAATTGCTAGATCATGCTTCACACAACCCAACACAGAGATACGGAAATTCACTTTCGAATCTCTTCACTACTTCAGGATCAACTTCGGCTCCAAAGGTCGCGGGTCACAATCAGCATTCAATTGTTCGACATTCATTTGCAGGAGCAAAAGCACTCGAAGTTGTTCCAGGAGATTGCATTCTCGCTGTCCTTCCACTTTGTGGAGTTTTCGGATTTAACTCGGTTTTTGCTCTGCTATTTGGTGGAGGACGCGCAGCTTTAGTGGAAACCTTCGATGCTGCACACGCCGCAAAACAGCTAGTCGAATTATCAATCACTCATGTAGTAGGTGGTGATGAAATGCTTGGTGCAATTTTTAATGAAGTTGATTCAACTGAAAAGCTACCTGCACTTCGGCGCGGTGGCATTGCTAATTTTGCTGGCCGTTCAAAAGAGATTGTTGTCATGGCAAATGAACGGTGGGACACCATTATTTCTGGTGTGTATGGTTCATCTGAACTTTTCGCGCTCAGCGCCATCTGGCCCTTGTCAGCTTCCGTAGACGTTCGCGGACTCGGTGGTGGGATTGTTGTAGATGCGGGAATCGAAGTTCGAATTGCCGATATTGATACTGATGAACCGACACCGGACGGTGCTCCTGGTGAGCTCCAATTTCGGGGATACAACGTGATTGGTGAATATTTGAATAATCCTAAATCAACATTGGCGGCATTCAGCAAAGATGGGTGGTTTAAAACAGGTGATCTTGGTTACATCGGCCACAACGGTTTTGTTTATCAGTGTCGTGCACGTGAAGCATTACGTCTCCGTGGATTTCTTGTTGAGCCAGCCGAAATTGAAGAATTCATTTTGCTCGATCCAGCGATTGATGAAGTTCATGTTGTTGGCCTAGATACAGAAGACGGCACTAAAGCCTTTGCATTCGTGCGAACTGTCCAAAACCAGAAGTTAGACGAAAAACAAATGATGGCGCATACCAAGAAGCATTTAGCGTCTTATAAGGTCCCCGAGAGAATCATTCAAGTGAATGAGTTTCCAACCACAACTGGCACCAACGGAACAAAAGTTCGATTTGAAGAATTACGTAACATCGCAAAATCACTCTGAAATGAAAGTAGAAAAATAAAGTGACCGACGATTTCTTCTATGAAGATTTTACTCCAGGCCTTCGAATCGATCTTGGTTCAGTCGCGTTTGATCAAGAGAAAGTTCTTGCATTCGCTGAAATAACTGGTGACAAACACCCACTACATGTGGATGAAGGTAAGGCAAAATCTCTAGGTTTTGAAAAGGCTTTGGTGCACGGTTCCTTAGTTAGTGCGGCAGCGATAGGACGTCTTGTTGCTGCTGGACCATTCAGTGACAGCATCGTGGCAATGACTGACTCGTCATGGCAATTCATGCATCCGATTTTTGTAAATGATGTGGTCAATTATGAGCTTCTCATAACTTCTCGTCGACTGCTTTCCAAAGGTGATCGAGGGATCATCGGTCGTCAATTCCAAGTGAAAAACTTGGCTGGCGAAGTTCTCCAAGAGGGTTCGTCAACGGCGGTGGTTCTCTCTCGAAACGCGGAAGGTGCGATAAAGCTTGAAGCACTTAATCCAAGTTTTCCTAGTGCAGGTTGGGTATCGCAACTCATTGAGAAATTGAAAGTTGACAAAGACTTCGAAGAGGCAACGTCATCATTTAACGGTGCCATAGCTTTTGCTTTTGGCGATGACTTGCTTGGAATCCGTCTTTACAAGGGTAAAATTATTGATCAAGGACGTGCTGTGGCTTCGAGCGCCACATTCACCGTTGGGGCAACGCTGTCATCTTGGATTGAGTTTGTCGGTCGTCCAAGAAATGAATTCATTTCGTTCGCTATGAAGGATAAGTTTTCAGTAAGCGGATCAACCTATGACTACTTACGAATGACAAAAGCAACGATGTTAATCATGGATCATGTTCGCAGACTCTTAATTATTTAGCTCAAAATCTTTCATTCAAGAACAAAGCAAAGCGACTCACGACACAATCCGGTTTTATTACGTATTTGTCCAAATTGGTATAATTGAACTAGTAAATTCAAGAAGCGCTCAAAATTCGTGTTGTCTAGTGTGTGGTCGACAGATCAAGTCACCAATGTGATGTTGCTCTGACCTGAATTGAACGTTGGAGGGCATTTTTCCTGTTATTGATTCCGGCACATAACTTCCGGCCGGGACTCTGATTGTCGTTGGCTATTTCACAGCTAAGTACTTGAAGACTCACTGGCCGCCATCGCTCTCGAAGATGCTCTTACTACTCAGCGCTTGCTTCGCTGTTTTGATGTGTGTGTCTTCTACAACAAGGTTTGGTTACGTGATCTACCCACTGAATTTCGCTCTTTGGTCGTGGGCAACTAGAGAAGACGTTAAGTAAAAATGGCCCAGGAACTTGTCCTGGGCCATTTCATTTTTCCAAAACTTAGTTGTGATAAATCGCAATCACTTGAACAACTGTGACTGTAACCATG
>Ga0194047_10000337_pt1 | contig 31903 bp, 30 predicted proteins | sample JunL225m_MetaG_2_FD_160070 | JGI IMG/M metagenome (GOLD analysis project Ga0194047, IMG submission 160070) | Anoxic zone freshwater microbial communities from boreal shield lake in IISD Experimental Lakes Area, Ontario, Canada - Jun2016-L221-5m | ecosystem: Environmental > Aquatic > Freshwater... | reverse complement strand
ATAATATTGATTGGAGTGGTTTAAATACGAGCGCTGGAAGTCCTAAGGCATACCTTAAGAAGGCATTATCAACAGCTCCCGTATTGCAGGGCTTGATCGATCGAGGGGCGATTCCGATTGGTAAAACCAATCTAAATGAGTGGGCCGTAGGTTTAACTGGAGAGAATGCTCACTTTGGCAATGTGATGAATCCTCATTTAATGGGTTGCCTTTCAGGGGGTTCATCGAGTGGTAGCGCAAGGGCGGTAGCGATGGGAATTGTTCCAATGGCCTTAGGTTCTGATACTGGGGGCTCCATCCGTATACCAGCTGCTTGGTGTGGCATCGTAGGGCTTCGACCTTCGAGCGATTCTTTTTCTTTGGATGGGGTAGTGCCACGCTCTCGAACCTTAGATGTGGTTGGTCCCTTAGTGAATTCTGTTGAAGATTGTGATTATTTTCTTGGCGCATCCTTTTTGCCAAAATCAAAACCCATTACTGATGGCCAAGCTGCGGGTATCCAAATAGGATGGGATCCGCGGCTATTAGATAGCGTAGATGATTCCGTGCGCCTAGCTTTTATGCAGTTTATGAAAAATGCTCAAGAACATCAATCGCTTACATTTGTAGAGCAATCATGGCCAAACTTTGAAGGTGCAACTAGCTGCGCACTGATCATCCTCCAAATGGAGTTTTTTGAGGACTTTAATCGACTATGTGGACCAATCGAGAACTACGCTGATCGACTAGGAAAGCCCGTGATCAACGAGCTTCGTCACTCAGCCTCCCTAGATCCCAAAGACCTGATCAATGCCTATGCTCAATTAGAAGAATTTCGACAGGCTATGCTAAGTGCCATTAGCTCTGTAGATATGCTGGCACTCCCGTTAACGCCTTGTGGGCCCGTATTGGAGGCTGGTCTTCCAGAGGCTGCTAAGCCCTTAAGGGAACTGAGTCTTCCAATGGGCGCCTCCGGGCTGCCGATCCTAGGCATGCCTTTGTTAGGGAAAAAGGACCCCCTAGGTTTATCGGCAGCGAGTTTGGCAGGGATCCAGCTGGTAGGAAACAAATATCAAGAACACAAACTTTTAAATATGGTAAAACTTTACCTAGATGCACCAAATTGAGGCTTAAGGCTTGTTACTAAAAACCCCCAGTCTTATACAGTACAAGAGTGAAATATTAAAAAAAGATGTTTTTGTAGTGCGTTTAATGACGGAGACAATATGATTAATCAATTAAGACGTTCAGCAATTTTGGCAATTATTCCTGCTGTCCTAGCGCTTGGGCTGACAAGTTTCTCACTGCCGGCTCAGGCTCAACAGCAAAAAACCCTCAGGTTTATTGCGCAGGCTGATCTGAAGATCCTAGATCCGATCACCACTACTGCTTACATCACGCGTAACCATGGCTATATGGTGTATGACACCCTGTTCGCTATGAACAGCAAGTTTGAAATCAAGCCACAGATGGTGGATAAGTTCACTGTGAGTCCAGATAAAAAGACCTACACATTTACTTTACGTGATGGCCTCATGTTTCACGATGGCACACCAGTTCGATCAGCTGACGTCATTGCTTCTATTGATCGCTGGTCAAAGCGTGATGGACTTGGACAAAAATTAGCTGAGTCTACAGATTCTTGGGTCGCTACTAACGACAAGACCTTTGTTCTAAAGCTTAAAAAGCCTTTTGCTTTTGTATTGGACGCTTTAGGTAAGCCTTCCTCTAACGTGCCATTTATCATGCCTGAGCGCATTGCTAAGACCGATGCGTTTACTAATATCACTGATCCAACCGGTTCTGGCCCATTCAAAATGATGAAAGACGAGTGGGTTCCTGGCAGCAAAGTCATTTATGTCAAAAATAAAGAGTACATGCCTCGCAAGGAAGCCCCATCTTGGGCTTCAGGTGGTAAGGTTGTTAAAGTCGATCGTGTGGAGTGGCTCTATATTCCTGACGCTGCCACTGCAGCCAATGCGATAGGCAACGGTGAAGCTGACTGGTGGGAGCAGATGCCTCCAGATCTCATTCCACTCCTTGCTAAAAATACTAGCGTAAAGGTAGAGAATATTGATCCCTTAGGTTCAATGGGTCTCATCCGTTTTAACTTCTTAAACCCTCCATTTAATAACGACAAGATGCGCCGTGCAGTAGCAATGGTCGTCAATCAACAAGACTACGTATTAGGTATTGCTGGTAATGCTGATAATGGTAAGCCTTGCGCCTCTTACTTTACTTGTGGCACACCCTTGTCTAATAATGTTGGCTCAAGCTTATTAACTGGCAAACGCGATTTTGAGGCAGCTAAAGCATTAATTAAAGAATCAGGCTACAAGGGCGAGAAGATCGTCATTATTTCTGCAGCTGATCAGCCAATCGTTCAGTCTCAGTCTCTGTTAACTACAGAGCTATTACGCAAGCTAGGCTTGAACGTGGAGTTGCAAGCGGGTGATTGGGGTAGCTTAATTACACGCCGCACATCAAAAGAGCCAGTGGATAAAGGTGGTTGGTCTATTTTCCATACCTGGTTAGTTGGACCTGACTTGCTCAACCCAGGCGTGAACTTTGCACTGCGTGGAAATGGTGAAAAGGCCTGGTTTGGCTGGCCTACTGATCAAAAGCTAGAGACTTTACGCGATGCTTACTTTGACGCACCGAATGCAGCTGGCGCTAAGAAAGCGGCAGAAGCAGTTCAGGGTCGTGCATTTGAGTTCCTGCCTTATATTCCAACAGCTCAGTTTATTTTGCCAACCGCATACCGCACTAATCTTTCTGGGATTATTGTGGCGCCAATGGCATTACTTTGGAATGTGGAGAAAAAATAATTCCTTTTCTTGTTAAGTCTGTAGGAGTTATTTTTTGCTTTCATACATAGTAAGGCGCTTGGGCGCAACGGTGGTCGTCATGGCCGTCGTTGCGTTTGTTGTTTTCTCTCTCCTATATCTCACGCCTGGTGATCCCGCTGCTGTTATTGCGGGTGATGTAGCCACCTCTGAGGATATAGCACGCATACGCCAATCCTTAGGTCTAGACCAACCATTTTTAGTACGCTTTGGATCTTGGGTATGGGCTTTACTTCATGGGGATATGGGTACATCGATCTTCAATAGCTTGCCAGTTTCCAAGCTCATTGGTCAAAGGGTAGAGCCTACTTTATCTCTAACGATTTGCACTTTAATTGTTGCTATTTTGACTTCTGTACCTCTAGGTGCAATTGCAGCAGCCCGCGCTGAAAGCAAGTTAGATCACGCCATCATGGGATTTTCTGTACTGGGATTTTCTATCCCAGTCTTTGTTTTAGCTTACTTACTAATACTCCTTTTTTCTTTGCAATTGCATTGGTTGCCAGTTCAGGGTTATCGACCGATTAGCGAGGGTATTTGGCCTTGGTTTTTGCATTTGATTTTGCCTAGCTTAGCTTTGGGTACCGTCTATGCAGCCTTAATTGCACGTATCACGCGCGCTAGTATTTTGGATGTCTTGTCACAAGACTACATCCGCACAGCTCAAGCCAAGGGTCTAAAAGAGAGCGACATCATGATTCACCATGCGCTTAAAAATGCCGCTGTTCCGATTATTACGATTATTGGTATTGGCATCGGTCTCCTGATCTCGGGCGCCGTGGTTACAGAAACTGTCTTTGCAATTCCAGGAATAGGGCGTTTGACTGTAGATGCCATTTTGCGTCGAGACTATCCGATTATTCAAGGGGTGATACTCATTTTTTCAGCAACTTACGTCATGATTAATTTATTCATTGATTTGTCATACGTCTTTTTTGATCCACGGATTCGCTACTAGGCTCTATGATTAATAACAGTACTATGAGCAGAGTAGATTGGTCAGCGCAGATTTCGAAAGCGCGCTTATTTTTGACGGTGCAGTTGCCTGCCTTATACAAACGTTATCCGTTTGCGGTCATTGGTGCAGCGACATTGTTACTCATGCTATTCATTGCTATTTTTGCGCCGTTCCTAGCTACGGCAGATCCACAGGCAGTTGCCCCATTAAATCGTTTAAAGCCACCGAGTTGGGAGTATTGGTTTGGTACTGATGCTCTTGGGCGTGATGTCTATAGTCGCGTCATGTACGGTACTCGTGTTTCTCTGACCGTCGGAATTTCAGTAGCGGTATTAAGTACCGTCATTGGCCTAGCTATTGGCTTAATTACCGGGTTTGTGCGCTGGGTAGATGCCATCGTTATGCGAATTATGGATGGACTAATGTCCATTCCATCGATCTTGTTAGCGATTGCCCTAATGGCCTTAACCAAAGCCAGCATTGAAAACGTGATCATTGCCATTACCATTGCAGAAGTCCCGCGAGTAGTACGCTTGGTGCGCAGTTTAGTTTTAGGCTTGCGCGAGCAGCCCTATGTAGAAGCTGCAGCAGCATCGGGCACACCATTGTTAAAGACACTGCTACGCCACATTCTTCCCAATATTGCGGCGCCACTGTTGGTGCAGGCAACCTATATCTGTGCTTCTGCAATGATTACGGAGGCCATTTTGTCCTTTATTGGAGCAGGTACTCCACCTAATATTCCAAGCTGGGGCAATATCATGGCTGAATCCAGAAGCCTATTTCAAATTGCTGGCTACCTGATCTTATTCCCCTCGATTTTTCTATCGGCAACAGTGCTTGCAGTCAATTACCTGGGCGACGGCTTGCGTGATGCCTTAGATCCTCGTCTTTCCAGGAGAATGTAATTCATGAGTCAGGCTACTGGAAAATCAATATTAGAAGTGAATGATTTACGAACCTATTTTTATACGCGTGATGGCGTGGTTCGTTCTGTAGATGGGGTTTCTTTTTCCATATCAGAGGGCGAAACTTTAGCCATTGTCGGAGAGTCTGGTTGCGGAAAGAGCGTTACTTCATTGTCATTACTGCGGCTCATACCATCTCCTCCAGGAAAAATTGTTTCCGGATCCGTCCTGTATCACGGCAAGGACTTGCTAAAGCTCTCTGACGATGAAATGCGCGATATCCGCGGTGACAAGATTTCGATGATCTTCCAAGAGCCTATGACTTCCTTAAATCCAGTACTGACTGTTGGTAGGCAGATTGGTGAAGTTTTAGAGTTGCATCGCCATTGCACTAAAGAGCAAGCGCATGAGCGAATTTTAGAGCTCCTCAAGTTGGTGAATATTTCAGAGCCTGAAAGAAGAATCAATGAGTATCCGCATCAGCTTTCAGGAGGAATGCGACAACGAATCATGATTGCAATGGCTTTGGCTTGTGACCCTGAGATCTTGATTGCAGATGAGCCAACAACAGCATTAGATGTCACGATTCAGGCACAGATCTTAAATCTAATCCGTGAACTCAGAGATCGTACGCGTGCTGCGATCATTTTAATTACCCATGATCTTGGCGTAGTTGCAGAAATGGCGCAACGGGTAGTGGTGATGTATGCCGGTCGCAAAGTAGAGGAGGCTAGTGTGTTTGATTTATTTGCTAAGCCAATGCACCCTTACACTTTAGGCCTCTTAAATTCAATGCCACGCCTTGATGATTCAAGTTCTAAGCGTTTGGTAGAAATTCCGGGCATGGTTCCGTCAATGAGAACTGAGATTGTTGGCTGCGCATTTGCTCCTCGTTGCTCAGAAGCGAGCGAGCGTTGCTTGATCGAATCTCCGGTTCTCCAGGATTACGGTAATGGGCACACAGTAGCGTGCTGGAATCCAGTAGCAGTATCCAGGGATAAGGCATGAGCAACAAACAAAAACAGCTTTTAGAGCTCAAAAATCTTTGTAAGCATTATCCAATTCGTAAGGGCTTACTCAGCCGTATTGCAGGTTATGTGTATGCCGTTGATGGTGTTAGCTTCTCAATCTACGAAGGCGAAACCTTGGGTTTAGTTGGGGAAAGCGGCTGCGGTAAGTCTACCGTTGGAAGAACGATTCTGAGATTGATTGATCCCACTGCTGGTGAAATTCTTTGGCGTGGTGAAAGAATTGACGAGTTGTCTCGTACCGAAATGAGGCCTTTTCGTAAAGAGATCCAAGCGGTCTTTCAAGATCCGTACTCTTCACTCAATCCACGCATGCGGGCCGCTGATATTGTCTCCGAGCCCCTGCGTAACTTTGAAAAACTTTCTCAAGCACAAGGTCGCGAAAGGGTTAGCGAACTATTTGCACTAGTCGGTTTACGCCCGGATCAGATGTTGCGCTATCCCCATGAGTTTTCTGGTGGACAGCGCCAACGCTTAGGTATTGCCAGAGCTTTATCGGTAAAGCCAAAGCTCATCATGTGTGATGAACCCGTCTCTGCCTTAGATGTTTCTGTTCAGGCACAAGTCATTAATTTATTGGGTGATTTACAGCAAGAATTTGGCGTATCGTATTTATTTATCGCACATGATCTAGCAGTCGTAAAGCATATCAGTCATCGCATTGCAGTAATGTACTTAGGCCGTGTAGTTGAGCTCGCTGCCACTGACGAGTTATTTGAGCGACCTTCCCACCCCTACACCGAAGCATTGCTTTCTGCAGTGCCTATTCCCGATCCAACAAGACAGCGCAAACAAATAGTGCTGGGCGGGGATGTACCAAGCCCAATTAACCGTCCAAGTGGTTGCCACTTTCATACACGCTGTATTTATGCCCAAGCGCGCTGCAAAGTGGAGGAGCCTGCATTAGAGGAAATTTCCCCAGGACATTTTGTTGCTTGCCACTTTAAATTAAATACATAAAGTCCAGATAGCAGTAGCAAACAGTAAGAATGCTAGGAAGTAGTTAAAGATCGCGAGGCGATTACCAGAGCCTAGCCAGGTTCGGAATAGGGCGCCAGCCAGCGCGTATGTCATATTACTAGTGAATGCCATAAACATCACCACTGCGCAAGCTAATGCAAGTCGCTCATTTGGGTTGGTGCTGGGCTGGCCATCGGCATCAATAATCCAGGTGCCCGTGATTGTGATCGCTAAAAGCCATACTTTGATATTCAAAAACTGGAGTAAGACGCCCTTAGGGAAATTGATATTCAGTTTTACAGAATTGACTTCATGCAATTGCTTAGTTCTGCATAACTTATAAGAAAGCCAAATTAAGTAAGCGCACCCGAGTAACTTAATACTGAGTCTTAGGCTCGGCATTTCAGTAATCACGGCTCCAATGCCTAGGCCACAACTTAGCATGATTAAAAGCCATCCTACCGGCACAGCCAAGGCAAATGGAATTGTTTTTCCAATTCCTTCATTGCTAGCGATGGCTGTAGTGAGCATGGTATTTGGACCTGGGGAGAAGGACATGGCGGCACTAAAGATCAATAATGCAATCAACTCATTTAGGCTAAAGACGGACAGCATATCGATTTCCCGCTTATTGGGGATTTATTCCGGAGTCTAGGGGATAGATCGGGCGTCGAATATGTTTAATGTCAAACCAATCGTAGTTTGAACTTGTTGGACCACCTTGGTCAGAATCGCATTCAACAAAGCCTTTGCTTAAAGGAAAGAAGACTGGTCGACAATACATACGCGATTTCAGAAGTACGTATGCCTTGGACTCCAGGTCAATTCCTAAATCCGTCATGACTGCAACATCATAGGGCTCTACACGATTGGAGCTAATCACAATTTGTGCGTTTGCAGTCTCAAATAAAACGCTTGGCCCCATTGACAATAGAGAGCCCTGAAAGATGGGTCCAGTAACCAGAATCTGACCATCGCTAATCGCCTTCACAACTCCCGTAAGTTGCAGTGGAGCTTTAGTGATACCGCGATATTTCCATCCTGACTTATTGCCCAATTCAATCGTGGCTTTTTCCCCGACACCTAGTTGAATCAGTTTTTGTACAGTTGCAGGGTCTGCAAATGGCCCGCACGCAATATTGCTTAAGCCAAATTGGAGGGCAGCCTCCAAAATATCTGTGGTGTCACATGGCCCACCCGACATGACATTGTCACTATGATCGAGTAAGAGTACAGGACCTTTTTGTGGGGATTGTGCAAGTTCACTCGCTTTTTGCAGTGCTGTGTTGATCGGGGAGCTTTCGTAAATAAATCCATCAGCCTGCGACAGAATCAAGCTTTCTAATTGATCCGCACAATGCTCTGCCAGATCATTGGAGGGTGAGCTAAATTCATCAGCTATGACAATGACAGACATCCCAGCATCCTTAAAGTCTGCCAGGCTGAATCCCGCCAAAATAGACACTCCTAATATCCCAGGCTTTTTTTCTAACTCAATAGCCGCTTCTACTGCAAGATTCATAGCGCCTTCATTGGTATTGCTGCGAAGAGTGTGCGAAAGCAGGGGAATTTGGCGAAAAGCCATAGTAGGGCGTATTTTTTCTTTCAGCATGTCGCGCAGTAGCTCACCCGCATGAATACCAGTGTCATACATATCTATGTGAGGATAAGTTTTAAAGCTCACCATGACATCACTGTTTTGAATCATCATTGGTGTGACATTTGCGTGCAAGTCCAAAGCTACAGCAATCGGAATATTAGGCGCTATAGATCTAATTTTTTTGAGTAGAGCACCTTCTCCATCGACTTCATGCTCTGAAACCATAGCACCATGCAGATCTAATAGAATGGCATCGCATCCCTGTGCAACTGCCTCTACAATACTTTTGCAAATACGTTCATATGCTTTTGCGCAGACCGTGCCACTAGGGTTTGAAAAAGCGCAAACAGGCGTGACGATGTCTACATGCTCTTGTTTGGCAATCTGGATGAAGGCGCCCATCGCCGTCTGAGCATTTTCTTGATCCCGGTAAGCATCTTGACCCCAGAGTGGATTAAAGGCTGCTAATGGCGTGGGAATAGGCGAGAAGGTATTGGTCTCATGTTGAAAACGTGCGATGACCCACTTGCCTAAGCCTTTTTTCTTGTTCATTTTTTCGTAAGCTTGGTGAATGAATTGGTAAATTATTGATGGTGGCCAGCAAATGCCAGAATGGAATGAAGGAGCACATTAGCACCAGCCTCTAAATGCTCGGCTTTTGCATCTTCAATTTCATTATGGCTAACACCATCTTTACAGGGGATGAAGATCATCCCTGTTGGAGCAAGGCGCTTCATATAAATTGCATCATGGCCAGCCCCCGACACAACGTCCATATGAGAATATCCGAGACCTTTAGCAGCTTCGCGAATGGTATCAATACACCGAGCATCAAAGTTACACGGCGGAAAGTAGGACACTTCTTTTAAATCAATGGCAATGGACTTTTCTGCTGCAACTTGGGCAATATAGTCTTTGAGTTTTAATGTCATCAAGTCCAAAGTTGCAGAGTCTGGGTGACGAATATCGATCGAAAACTGTACTTGGCCTGGGATAACATTTCGGCTGTTCGGAAAAACTTGAACCATTCCCACAGTTCCTCTCCCATGCGGCGCATGCTGCCCAGCGATTTCCACAACAGATTGCATGATTCCAAGAGCATTTTGCAGGGCATCCATCCGGATATCCATGGGTGTTGGTCCAGCATGCGCTTCAAAGCCATGAACTGTGCAATCAAACCAGCGAAGCCCCATCACTGCAGGGACTACTCCAATTACCGTATTCTGCTTTTCAAGCACCGGCCCTTGTTCAATATGCGCCTCAAAGTAAGCGCCACAAGGATGCTCTCCTGGCTTCTCTTTACCTAAGAAGCCAATACGCATTAATTCATCCTTGACGTTTTTGCCTTCAGTATCTTTTGCTGCATAAGCATGATCTAAGCTTACTGCTCCAGAGAAAACACCCGAGCCCATCATGACGGGTGTAAATCGAGAGCCTTCTTCATTAGTCCAAAACACCACCTCAATAGGCGCATCAGTCTCAATTTGATATTCATTGAGTGTTTCAATCACTTCTAAGCCTGCTAACACACCGTAATTGCCGTCATACTTACCACCAGTTGGCTGAGTGTCAATATGGCTACCAGTCATGATGGGTGCTAAGGCGGGGTTGGTTCCTGAGCGACGCATAAAAGTATTGCCAATTTGATCAGTGGTGACCGTAAGGCCTAGGGCAAGGGCTTTATTGATAACCCATTCACGACCTTGTTTATCCAGATCAGTAAGTGCAAGACGACACACACCTCCCTTTGTAGTCGCACCAATCTGAGCCAAACTTAACAGGGAATCACAGAGCCTATCTCCGCGAATACGAATATCACGCATCACATTGATATCCCCCACAATTAAAAGGCTTTCTTAAGAACCTTGCCAAAAGTCTCTAAGAAGGATTCGACTTCAGATGGAGTTGCAACAAATGGGGGGCCCATTGCAATGGTGTCACCAGTAATACGGACTAGGATGCCGTTCTCAATGCAGCTTTCCAAAACTTGCATGCCGCGTAAGCCTGGCTTACCAGCAATCGGTTCTAGATCTATACCCGCTGACACACCACAGTTACGGATATCGATCACTCCATTCATCCCCTTATAAGAGTGAACACCTTCCTCGAGAACCTTTTCTAGCACCTTGGTTTTTTCCATAATGCCATCGGTCTCAAAAATATCAAGAGAAGCGTGTGCTGCGGCTGTAGCAATTGGGTGTCCAGAATAGGTGAAGCCATGGAAGAATTCAATTGCCTGCTCTTGCCCGCCAACATTGACGATCGTGTCATAAATATCTTGTCGAACAATGACACCACCCATTGGAATAACACCATTCGTGATGGCCTTAGCAAAGGTAATCATGTCGGGTTTCACGCCGAAACGCTCGGCTCCAAAGTTTGCTGCCAAGCGTCCAAAGCCCGTAATGACTTCATCAAAAATCAGCAGGATGCCATGCTTGTCACAAATCTCTCGAATTTTTTGTAAGTAGCCAACAGGAGGAACGATCACGCCAGTTGAACCTTGGACTGGCTCCAAAATAACGGCTGCAATATTGCTAGCGTCATGCAACAAAACAATGCGCTCTAAGTCATCGGCTAAGTGAGCCCCCCAAGTTGGCATACCTTTTGAAAATGCCATTTGAGATAGATTTAGTGTGTGAGGAAGATGATCTACTCCTGGCATCATCATTGAGCCAAATGCTTTGCGATTGGTTGGTATTCCACCTACCGAGATTCCACCAACGCACCCGCCATGATAGGCACGCTCTCTGCCGATAAAACGAATTCGACTTGCATCGCCTTTTGCACGGTGATAGGCGAGGGCAATCTTCAGTGAAGTATCAACGGCTTCAGATCCAGAGTTCACAAAAAATACTTTGTTTAATCCAGGGGGAGCATATTTAACAATTCTTTCCGCGAGACGAAATGTTTCTGGCCCTGCCATCTGAAAGGCTGGAACATAATCCATTTTTTGGTACTGTTTTTGAATCGCATCAATAATGCGGGGATCGCCATGCCCTAACGGAGAAGTCCACAGCCCAGAAGCTCCATCAAATAACTTTCGACCATGGTCATCGGTGTAATAAACCCCTTTGGCGGCAACCATAATTTTGGGCTTATTTTTAAAATAACGGTTGGGAGTATATGGAAGCCAATAGGCATCCATATTTGCCACATAACTATCAGGGTCTACTTCTTTAAATGGGGAGCTCTCAATTTTCATTTCGCTTGTGCCTCTTTATCTGATCCGTTGTTCTGCCAATCTATGATAAGCCTTTCAAACAAGGTCGTAGATTGTGTAATTTTCTCGGTATAGCAAAATTCATTAGTCTGATGCGCCATTTCCGGCTGACCCGGACCCAGTACTACCGTAGGGGGATCGCCAATGTGGCCCTTTAGTGCAGAAGCGTCAGTAAAGTAAGAAATGGATTTGGGAGTAGGCTGCACACCGTTGATTTCTTGGCAATGAGCATAGACGGTTTGTATCCATGGATTGTCTGGCGGGGTATAAATACCCTCAACATCCATAATCGTTTCAAGCTTAATGTTAGGGCCCAGCGCTTTGCATAGGCAACCATAGATATGACTGTGACTTTGTCCTGGCACGGAGCGAATATCTAAAGTCATCTCAGCGGCATCTGGCACAGAATTAATATTTAACCCTGCTTTAGCAGTACCTACATTGAGAGTCCCTTGCCCCATTAATGAATGGGGCGGCGTATCAAACTGATACTTTTCAAGTAAGAGGGCACCTTTTGCTATTTTGTAGAAGGCGTTATCTCCTCTTTCAGGCATTGAGCCATGAGCGGTAACACCTTCAGCTTTCGCGCGTAACCAATAGGCTCCTTTATGACCAATGATCGGTTCATTCGCGGTGGGCTCTGCAACTACAAAGCAACCTACATTACCAATAAAGTCGATTACTTTTTTCTGCGCGGCAATATAAAAAGCACCCTCACATCCTGTTTCTTCACCAGCAGTAATAATGAGACTGATGCCTCCTTGATTCTTAGCAAGGTGGGCAGTTTTCATCGCTGCTACTACAAACGCAGCAATCCCGCTTTTCATATCACTAGAGCCGCGCCCAAATAATTTGCCATCGTGTATCTCGCCAGAGAAAGGTTCGTAATCCCATTGACGATCACCTAATGGCACAACATCCACGTGCCCAGTAAAACAAATATTGGCCCCATTGGCTGCACCGGGTATCCGCGCAACGATGCTTCGACGTCTGGGAGCGAAGTCTACGTTCATACATTCAAAGCCTGCTGACTCTAATAGCCCAGTTAGATAATTGCAAAGCTCGTCTTCATTGCCGGGAGGATTGATCGTATTAAAACGGATCAAATCTTGGGTTAATTTGATTGGATCTGGGATATTCATGGAGTTCTTCTGCTTTATATCTGGCCGTTACGGTATGGTAAATCAGTTGTTCACTAGATGATAGATCACTGGTATTGCAACAGCACTAATCACACCATTCATGCCCATAGCCAAACTTGCGTATGTTCCTGCTTCAGGATGAATGCTAAATGCTCTTGAAGTACCAATGCCATGTGCACCAATACCAATTGCAAAACCTCTTTGCCACCAAGCTTTGATACCCAGCACATTGAGTACAAAGGGCGCTAAGATTGCCCCCAGAATTCCGGTGCAGACGGCAAAGATTGCAGTGAGAGTTGGTGATACTCCAATACGCTCTGCAATACCCATAGCGATTGGTGCAGTGACTGACTTTGGATACATCGCCCCTGTGATGCTTGAGTCGGCACCTAGTAGCTTTGCGATCTCTACGGCACTGATAATTGAAACCAAGCCTCCAGCGACTAAAGAAAAAATGAGTGGGATGGAGCGCCCCCTTAAGCTAGCTAGTCCTCGATAAATTGGGATAGCTAAAGAAACAGTTGCTGAGCCAAGTAAGAAGTGAATGAACTGTGCACCCTCAAAGTAGGTGGAGTAGGGCATCTCAATCCATTGAATGGTACTAGCTACTAAGATGATGGCAATAGCTACTGGATTGGCTAAAGGATTTTGCTTGGCATGCTTATAGATTGTGAGACCAACTTGATAGGCTGCCAAAGTGATAAAGAGAGCGAAGAGTGGACTGCCTGATAAGTAGACCCAAATCTCAACAATAGAATGCTTTTCATTCATAAGCATCTTTTTTGCTCAAAAAGCGGACAACTAAAGCACTAGAGCTGATGGTCAAAATGACGCTGCCCACCAGAGCGCTAATAATTGCTAAGGCATTGGCCTGTAACTGCGGCAGAAAAAGCACAATGCCAACTGCAGCAGGTACAAAGAGTAAGCCCAAGTATTGACTAAAGCCATCTGCGACCATCGCAAGTTCAGCATTAATTTCTTTGCGAAGGGCTAGCCACAGAACCAATAGAACTAGGCCGATCACTGGGCCAGGTAGAGTGGGTAAGAGAAATTTAGAGACCAACTCTCCAATGCTTTGGAAGAGCAGAATCTGAACAAGACCGGAAATCATCAATTGATCTTACAGGCTTGGTTTTATGTTGCAAAGCAATAATTTAATTCTTCGTTAAGATAAACACTAGAAAAGAAGGGGTTTTTATATAAAACCCTCAATATAAGAAGAACTTTAGGAGAGCGTGCATGGCTAATTTAACTGTCAATGGCAAAAAATATAAGCTGGATGTAGATCCAGATACCCCATTGCTGTGGGTAATACGAGAGCAAGTTGGCTTAACTGGAACCAAATATGGTTGTGGTATCGGCGTATGTGGCGCTTGCACGGTTATATTTGAAGGCCAAGCAATTCGGAGTTGCTCTCTCCCAGTTTCCGCTGCTGAAGGCAAGAAAATTGAAACTATTGAGAGCCTAGAGAAGAATGGTCAACTAACTAAGATACAAAAAGCTTGGGTCGATAATCAAGTTCCTCAGTGTGGCTACTGCCAATCTGGCATGGTCATGGCTACTACAGCGCTCCTTCGCAACAATCCAAAACCAACGGATGCTCAAATTGATGCGGCAGTAACCAATATCTGCCGTTGTGGCACCTTCCAAGAAGTTCGTGCAGCGATTAATGCAGTGACAAAGGCATAAGGGAATAGAGATGACTACAAATACAAATACTTCCCGTCGCCACTTTATTGTTGGCTCTAGCGCAATTGCAACTGGCCTAGCAATTGGTTTTGATTTCTCACTCATGTCTGAGGCTAATGCTGCGATGGGCACTGGGACCACATCAATGGAAGCACTTGCTTCACCAGAAATTGGCGTTTGGGTTGTCGTTAAACCCAATGATGATGTCATTGTCCGAATAGTACGTTCCGAAATGGGTCAGGGGACTATCACTGGTTTGGCACAAATGGTTGCTGAAGAGCTTGAGTGCGACTGGAAAAAGGTTTCTTATGACTATCCATCTCCTGCAGAAAGTTTGAAGCGTAAGCAAGTTTGGGGTAGCTACTCCACTGGTGGTAGTCGCGGCATTCGTACATCGGAGCAATATGTTCGTAAAGGCGGGGCAGCCGCTCGCATGATGCTTGTGCAGGCCGCAGCGAACCAATGGAATGTACCTGCTTCTGAGTGTGTGGCATTAAATAGTGTCATTACCCATACCCCATCGGGACGTAAGACTACTTTTGGCAAAGTATCCGTAGCAGCTTCTCAATTAGAGGTACCAAAAGACGTTCCGCTGAAGGATCCAAAAGATTGGAAGATCATTGGTAAATCTATTGCTCGTATCGATGGCCTTTCTGACAAAGTGACTGGTAAACAAATTTACGCAATTGATCTAAAGTTCCCAGGCATGCTGGTGGCAACCATCAATGAGTCTCCCGTATTTGGTGGCAAGGTAAAGAGCTATGACGCCACCAAAGCTCTAAGCATGAAGGGTGTCAAGAAAGTAGTTCAGGTAGGCGATACGGCAGTAGCTGTGGTTGCTGATACTTTTTGGCAAGCCAAAAAGGGGATGGAGCAAGTGAACATCACATGGGATAGCGGTGCCAATGTCAATGTATCGAGTGCCTCTATTAAAAAAATGTTGGAGGAGGGTCTTGAACATCCTGATTCCTTTGTTCATAACACCAATGGTGATGTGAAGTCAGCTATTGCTGGGGCTTCTAAAACACTTCAATCCACTTTCTTTTATCCCTTTTTAAATCATGCAACTCTTGAGCCACAAACTGCAACTGCCAGATGGACACCACAAGCTTGTGATGCGTGGGTCCCAACGCAAGATGGAGAAGCCTCTCTGGCTGCAGTAATAGCCGCCTCTGGTTTGCCTGCTGAAAAATGTAATGTCTATAAAGTCAATCTTGGCGGTGGTTTTGGTCGTCGTGGCGCATTTCAGGACTACACAACTCAAGCAGTGAATATTGCTAAGCAGATACCTGGCACCCATATCAAATTGATATGGACACGTGAAGAGGATATGACGCAAGGTCGTTACCATCCAGTCATGATGTGTAAACTGACAGCAGCAATCGATGATAAGAAAAACGTCACTGGTATCAATATGCGCTTGTCTGGTCAGTCTATTCTCAGTGCAGTACGTCCTGCGATAGTCGCTGCAAATAAAGGTAAAGATCCCCTGACTTATCAAGGTTTAGAGGATAGCGGTGAGCACGGTTTCACATACAACTTCCCGCACATCACTGTGGATCATGCCATGCGCAATACTCATGTTCCACCTGGATTTTGGCGGGGCGTCAACGTAAACCAAAATGCTGTCTTCATCGAAACCTTTATGGATGAAATCGCTGAGGCTATTGGCATGGATGCGGTTGAGCTGCGTCGTAAGCATATGGGCAATCATCCACGTGCAATTGCAGTCCTCAATGCGGTAGCCGATGGCATTGGTTGGACCAAACCAGCTGCACCAGGTGTATTTCGTGGTGTCGCACAAATGCGCTCCTTTGGCAGCTATGTGGCAGCAGCGTGTGAGCTTTCAGTGACTAATGGTAATGAGGTGAAGATTCATCGCTTTGTAGCTGCTACTGATCCAGGTTATGTTGTCAATCCCGCCCAAGTTGCACGTCAGATATCTGGTTCATTTGTTTATGGTCTGTCGGCACTATTCGAAGAGGAGATTACGATCGAAAAGGGTGCTGTAGTACAGAAAAACTTTGATACTTTTGGTTCGATTCGTCTATACCAAATGCCTCCTGTTGAAAGCATCATCATTCAGGGCGGTGGCAAAGAATGGGGTGGCGTAGGTGAACCAACGATTGCAGTTGCAGCGCCAGCAGTGCTCAATGCGTTTTATCGTGCCACTGGAAAGCGTTTACGTACAGTGCCCTTGAAAAACAGCGGCATTAAGCTGGTCTAACTGCTCCAGTGAACTTGCAACGATGAGATTGAGGTATGTACTAGCAGCTTACTTACTAGTCTTCCTCAATCTCGGAACAGCAAGCGCTCAAACGATAGCGGGGGATTCGGTATACGAATCCCTTTCTTCTGTGCCCGGCGATGCCATTCGAGGTAGAGCGATCGTTGCAAGTCGGCAGACGGGATTATGTCTGCTGTGCCATAGTGGACCATTTCCAGAAGAACGCTTTCAGGGGAATCTAGCACCAGAATTAGGGGTAAGTGTTGCTCGTCTTACTGCTCCTCAGCTAAGGGCCCGTATTGTAGATGCCAGCCACTTTAATCCAAATACGATCATGCCGGCCTATTACAAAACTGGACACTTAAATCACGTTGCTCCAAAATTTGCAGGGCAAACCATATTAAATGGGCAAGAGATCGAAGATGTTGTTGCTTTCTTAGTGAGCTTAAATAAGTAAAATCCACAATGAATATGAAATTTGATCTTCCTACCAAAATGAATCGTCGCACATGGATACAGAGAATTCAAAAACTGACGATATTGACTTTAGGTGCTTGGTTTTCTCCTGCTTTCGTTTTTGCTAAAAAAGAAGATGCAGATGAGGCTATTCAGAAGATTGCTAGCGGAGCAAAGATTCAGGATGGAAAAGTCACCTTAATTATTCCGCCTTTGGTTGAAAACGGTAACTTAGTTGTTCTAAAAGTTAGTGTAGATAGCCCAATGACTGCCAATGATTATGTAAAGACGATCCATGTAATTGCTGAAGGTAATCCACTGCCAAATGTCTTTACTGCTTACTTAACTCCGCGATCTGGTGCTGCAAGCATTACAACTCGAGTGCGTTTAGCTGATAGTCAGCGAGTCTGGGCTATCGCCCAAATGAGTAATGGTAGTTTTTGGCAAGGCTCTGCTGAAACCTTTGTGACTTTATCAGCCTGTACGGAGATGGTATGAGCAAGACATCACGTACCTCGATTACGATGCCATCTACTGCAAAGAAGGGCACCATCATTGAAATCCGGGCGATTGCTCAGCATGATATGGAGTCTGGCTTTCGATACACTGAGTCTGGAAAATCGATACCAAGAGATATTATTCGTACCTTCACTTGTCTGTATAACGATGTAGAAGTCTTCAAAGCTGATTTCTATTCAGGAATAGGTGCCAATCCATTAATCATCTTCACTACGATTGCTACCGAATCAGGAACACTTCAATTTAAATGGCTTGGCGATGATGATTATGAGGCGGTTAATCAAGCGCGCATCACCGTCTCATAAGAATGTTTTGAGTAAAAAAATCCATCTTCAACTTGCGGCAGTAAGCTGCTCTTTGTTGCTAGCAGCATCAAACACTATAGCCACTCCTGACGGGATTTCTAATAAAAAGCAATCTAGTTATGAAATCATGTCTGCTGAAAATAAAGCGATGCAGGATGACCCAACGTTAAACCCAGCGATGTTCTGGGTATCCGAGGGGGAGAGTGTGTGGCAAACCAAGTCGGGCACAAAAAATATTGCATGCTCTGGCTGTCATAGCAATATCAAAAAATCTATGCGTGGTGTGGCAACGCAATATCCCAAAATGATGAAAGGGAAGCTACAAACCCTTGAAGGCCAGATTAATCAATGCAGAATAGGAGCGCAAGGTTCTCCAGCATTAGCTTATGAAAGTAAAGAGCTCCTATCTTTGACGGCGCTCATTGCATTGCAGTCAAAAGGAATGCAAATTACTGTGAATGAGAATCCGCAAAATAAAGAAGAGCTCAAAAAAGGGCAGCAGTGGTTTAACGAGAGAATGGGGCAGCTCAATTTATCCTGCGCTCAATGTCACGAAGATAGAGCTGGATTAAAATTGGGCGGTAGCCTAATACCGCAAGGCCATCCCAATGCCTATCCTATTTACCGACTTGAGTGGCAAACCTTAGGCTCATTGCAACGCCGCTTACGTAATTGTATGAGTGGAGTAAGAGCGCAGCAGTTTGAGTATGGTTCGCCTGAGATGGCTCAGTTAGAGCTCTTTTTGATGTGGCGCGCTAGAGGAATGCCTCTAGAAGCACCAGGGGTGCGACCTTAATACTATTTAGTAGCTTCAAGTACTTGGTCTGCAGGGCCTAAGAGTGGGGAGCTATTATCAGTAATGCTGGGAACAGTGACTTCAATGCAGATCACTTGTGAGCCTATCAGATTAAAAAGACTACATTCTTTTTTGGTCGCAGCTGATGCAGCATGCTCAAGTGGTGACTTACCAGTCGTTACTGTAGATGCAACACTAGCAGCAGTTACTGGATTAGCCACTGCTGCTGTGGCTATGCTGGTACCTGCGGTACTAGATGCAGCTGTACCTGAGGCGCCAATAGCTGCAATGGGTGCTACACAAGCTGAAAGAAAAATATTTGCAAAGAGCGCGCTGACCAAAAGGCCAGCTTTATTAGCTCGGCTAATGAAATTACTTGCTACGGCAAGCAACGTTGAAAACTCCAGCAGCCCATGAACCATTAGCGATGGCTTCAAAAGGGCTATCAGGGGTTTTTTGGTCGATGATTACTTTGCCTGCACCGATATTACCGCTAAATAATTTAAATTCAATCGGACGATATTTAACGTTGGTGCAATCGTATTCATTGAGACCAATAATGGAATTGACTTTCTCTTTGGTTTGCGGATCTTCGCCTGGTTTCTTAAAATCTAACAAAGAGATAATTTGCGCTTTATCACCTTGAGTTTGCAGAGTTGCAGTATCTACGGAAATAGTGGATTGCTCATTTTGACCAATCTCTTGCCAAGCAGCTAAGGCATTACCTGTGGTGAATAATCCAGAAATAGAGAGAATGAGGGCTAATTTTTTCATGGCTTGTAATCCTATATTTTGATACTGAATGTCACTATTCTAAACGGGCGGGACTAATAGGTGAGCATTTTACTTATTACCTAGCTCAAACAGACGCTTAGTGCTTTCTGGTTTCATCTGTAATGGCAGGTACTCATTCTTTGCCCAAAGTGGGTTCATATTTCGATAGAGCTTGCTTTGTACCCAGCCTGATTGACCAGCCTGATAGATAAAAAGGGATTTTTCTAAATCCGAAAGATCATAAATTGCTCGCATGCTCGGCGCCTGTAAAGTCTCATAGGGGTTATCAGAATTATGCAGCTCGAGTCTGCCTACATTGACAGAGAAGCTATCACCAGGAAAAGGGGTCCGAATATTAAAGAGTTTACCTAGTACTGGAACCTTGCTGAAGGGGCGATGTTCTGAGACAGCAATATGGGCATTACCCCAGGCCCATTGTTTAGGATTATTGCCATATTCTTTGCCGAGATATTCAAGGGCCTTATCAAACGCAATGTTGGCAGAGTCTTGGCAAGATTCGAGTTGCACAGTTTTAGGATCATCACACCAGGGGCTATTGGGATTTTGTATTTGTTCAATCAATGCTCCTCGGTAGTTGCGAGCACCATAGTTATCAGTAAATAGATAACCTAGTCTAGAAAACAGATTGCGGGTTAACTGATCTGCCCAAGTATTAAAAATCAATGCTGCTGCGCTATCAACCCTCATATCACCATTGAAATCCTTACTGATTTCCAGCGCTTGTGATGCCAATGGGTGAGTAGGTTTGCTAGATTTAAATAATGGGAGCAATGGCGTGGCGCCCAATGAGACTGTATCAGCCTGTATGGTTTTCATATAGTCTAGATCGTGAGTAGTCTTAGACTTAATGAGTTCGACAATGCGGTCATAACGTGTCGGAAGATCCCAGTCAGCAGTCAGAGGATTAGGATCATTGGCCGCAATAATTCTTTGATTGGCAGTAGCGATCCATCCCTGATCAGGGTTATTGCTGGCAGGTAATTGATCAAACGGTACATTGCCAGTCCAGTCATACTGTTTTTCCCAACCAAGGGCAGGCGCAACGCCAAATAGACCTTGTTGCCAGATTCTCTTGGGCGCAACTCCTGCAGCTTGATAGGAAATATTTCCCTCCACATCTGCCATAACGATATTTTGCATGGGGGCATAAATTTTGCGGAGCGCTTGCTTAAAGGCATCTAAGTCTTTAGCTCGATTCATCTCCAGGAGGCCATCCACTGTTTGATTTTCGCTATCTAATGCATTCCAACGCAGTGCTAGAGCAAAGTGATCAGTATCAATTGTTCTTTTAGCTCGGGCATAGGCATCTGAAATGATGGGTCCATGCCTCGTTTCTTTTACGATGAAGGTAATGGAGGGTTCACCTTTGACATCAATGATTTCTTGGCGTACCTTAAATGGCAATGGACCATTTGGCCCTTGATACATAGATGGGTTTTGTGGATCGATGCGCTCTATGTAGAGATCTTCCACGTCAGGGTTAGTGTTAGTAAAGGTCCAAGCAAATTTATCGGTCCTTCCCAAGATCACAGTAGGTATACCGGGGATAGTTGCCCCAATGATGTTCATATCAGGCGCTTCAAGGTGAGCAAAATACCAAATGGCAGGTGCAGATAGACCTAGATGAGGATCATTGGCCAGCAATGGCTTACCGCTAGCAGTGAGCTTTCCGCTTAAAGCCCAGTTATTCGAGCCAATTCCATCTTTACCACTTGAAAGATCATTGGCTGTGAGTTCTGTTGAAGGTAGATTTTTCGACTTAATGTGGACTTCTTTAGGTCCCTTTCTATAAATACCAAGGTCTCGGTACATTTTAGAAAAATCCATATTAGTTGCCAACTCTCCTGGGGTGTAGGGTTGGACAATATCCCAGACTTGCTTAGTACTTAAATATTGAGAAAGCTCTAATCTTTGTAATTCTCTATTCCAATTTCCGCCAAGATCAAAGTCCAACATCAGCATCCATGCAATGCTATCTGTTGGAGACCAATGCCCCGGTTTAGAGCCAGTTAAAAAATACTCCAACGGTAGAGCCCAGCCCAAATTTGCATTACCAGCATTTACGCCATCGGCATAGGATTGCAATAGACGTTTAGCATTGACTGGATAGCGATCAAATTGGTGTTCAGCAGCGCGCTTAATGCCAAGTGTCCGAATGAAGCGATCAATCTTCACGGTTTCACTACCTAGAATTTCTGAAAGGCGACCACTAGCAAGGCGACGATTCATTTCCAATTGCCATGAGCGCTCTGATGCATGCAAATACCCCAAAGCAAATAATGCGTCAGATTGGCTTTTAGCTTTGATATGCGGAATATCAAACTCGTCAAAGGAGATGACAACTGAGTCACCAATTCCCTTAATGCTGCGTTTACCCGAAGGGGAACTCTGCGCCGAATACAAATAGGTAACTGATACGACTAAGCAGACCGCTAGGGCTATCACAAACGCCCAAAAGATCAGGCGTAAGAGCTTGCCTAGTCCGGTCAAATTGCTAGTAAATTTCATCACAATATTTTACCCATTTTGGGCTACCCAAGCCCTAAGTCTACTCAGCGCCTGCTTCCCGAGGCTTTCTGGGCTCGCATGCTAAAATTTCGCTTGTCTTGATTTATTTAGCGCGGCAGTTACTGCTAGTGCGAGCCCGAGTGGTGAAATCGGTAGACACAGCAGATTTAAAATCTGCCGACTCAAAAAAGTCGTGCCGGTTCGATTCCGGCCTCGGGCACCATTAATTCAATTCTTTTGTTATATAAAGTTTGAGAAGAATCCTTCCATCTCTCCTGTTATTGCTTTACTACTCAATCAGCCCGGTGATGGGGCAAACTATTTTTTTCGATTGCAAGAGGGCTGAAAAAGATTATGTAGAAGAGTATGGGATGAAAATCGCTCTCGCATCTAAGACTCAAAAAGCAAAAGTATTTTTGGATGATCGTGATTTAGATCAGTCTGATGTTTATGGAACGCAAGTCGTCAAAAGCGTCACGCTTGCCAGGCCAAATATTTTTATCGTGATAGAAGCCAGTTTTGAGCCTGAGAATCTGATGGGTGTCTCTTATCCTGCTGGTACTGTAGCAACCAACATAACACTTGATCCCGTCACTGGTAAGCTAAAGAAGGTAGAAAAAATTCAGGGTGGAATCTTGGGCGCTTCATTGGGCAATGGAACTTACGTTACTGAAGAAACCTGTTTGCCCGCCAAAGTTCCTTTCAAGCCGTGAGCCTTTAATCAGGCTCGGTAACAAACCCTAATTTAGTAAGACCGGCACGACGAGATGCCGCAAGGACTTGCGCGACATACTCATACTTCACAGATTTATCTGCCCGCAAATTGATTTCTGGTTGCGGATCTTTTTGAGCAGCCTTTTCAGCGTAGCCAACAAAGGTCTTTAGATCAATGGGGGTGCTATTCCAAAAAATTTGGCCTTTACCGTCTATGGATAGCTGGACAGATTCAGGTTTGATCTCATTGCGAACGCTATTGGCTTTCGGTAGCTCAATTTTTACCGCTTGCTGAATCACCGGCAGGGTAATAATAAAAATAATCAGCAGCACCAACATGACGTCTACCATCGGCGTCATATTGATTTCAGCCATGATGCCATCGTCTCTTTGATCGTCTTGCATATGAAAAGACATGCTTATTCTCCAGAGTTGATGCGTGCACCAGTCACAAAATAAGACAGAAGGTCATTACCAAACCGATTGAGATCAGCAAGTAACAATTTATTAGAGCGATTGATGGCATTAAAACCGAGTACTGCCGGAATCGCTACCGCTAAGCCAAGAGCAGTCATGATGAGTGCCTCACCAATAGGGCCTGCTACTTGATCAAGCTGTGCGCTACCTGAGCTGCTAATAGCGATCAATGCGTGGTAGATACCCCATACAGTGCCAAACAAGCCAATAAATGGTGCAACCGCACCTGTGGACCCTAGGAAGGTGAGACCTTTTTGAAATCCTGCTGCAATTCCGTCAACACTATTTTTAAGGCTTCTTGCCATCCACTCAGAGTAATTGAGTGTTTGTAAAAGTTCACGATGATTAGTCGATTGGCTTTGGTGATGGACTGAAGCTGTAGAGGCTGATTTAGCTAGGTGGTAGTAGGGGTTGCTTGCGTGATGGGTAAAGGATTGCAAACCTTGCTCATAAGAGGTAGCGCGCCAAAAGAGATCTAACTCTGGCTTGAGCTTACGAAGATTGCGTAGATCCCAATAGCGGGTTAGCAAAATAACCCAAGTCACGATTGAGCAAATAAGAAGGGCAATCGCTACGAAGCGCGTAATAAAGTCGCCTTCAAGCCAAAGATTTGCAATGCCAAATGGTGTATTCATAATAATTATTTACTTGAGGTTAAATTTGATTAAAAGATTAGTCGAAATTCTTTGTGGTGAACCATTCACCAAATAAGGTTTAAAACGATAACGTCTACCAATTTCACTGGCGGCGCGATCTAGCCTAGGAAAAGAGCTCGATTGCAGCAAAGCAACATCCTCAACACTGCCAGTTTCATCAATGATTAAACGCACTACAGCCGTACCTTGCTCACCAGAGCGTTTCGAGAACGATGGGTAATAAGCGTCGGCATCAGGCTGGTATACAACAACGAGTTTACCAATATCAGTCTGAATGGGTGTGCCGCTAGCTCCCCCACTAGTAGAGGGGGCAACTGCAGCACTTTGGGTCTGAGCCTCACTTTTGCTCTCCTGTTGTGTTGGAGGCGTAGATGACTGCTGGGGTTGTGGGGTCGGTTTTTCAGCAGATTTTTCCACTACAGGTTTTTGCTTTTGCTCAGGCTTCGGTTTTGGCGGCTGGGCTGCTGGAGGCTCTGGAGTTTTAGCGGTCTCAGGGCTCACTAAGTTAGCCATCACCCGTTCATCATCCATTTTTTGGGGGCGACTACTGAGGTGAATAAATTCAAGGGCGGGTAATGCATGCAGTATTAATACGATACAAATGATGATGCGTTCAGATTTAGTAAACGGTAGGCGAGAATCGAGTCTTTGTAATAGGGTGTTCATGACATCTCACCTAACATTACTGCATGACTTGAATGTAAATCTAAATCACTCGATAGCAAATCTTTAGCCATTGCCAAAAGTGATGCTGCATTCTTGCTGCTGATGAATAGAACTGAACCATGCTTCTCAGTATGATGAGTTAATTGAATTGACTCAAGCTGACGCTTTAATTGCCTTACTACTGCATCGCTAGTATCAATAAGATTAATGGAATCACCTAAGAGCTTACGGATTGACTTTCTCAAAAAGGGGTAGTGCGTACAGCCCAGCACTAAGGTATCTGAGCCTGCATCCAAAATAGGCTCCAGATGTTTTCCTAATAGGTCTAATGTTTCTTCGCTATCTGCTTTGCCAGCTTCAATCAGGGGCACTAAGCCAGCTCCAGCTTGCTTAATAAAACGACAATCATCGGGAAGTGTAGATAAGAGCGCATTGAATTTATCGCTGCGTAAGGTTGCCTCTGTAGCCAAGACCCCCACGATGCCATTCTGAGATTGCATTGCTGCCGGCTTAATTCCAGGCTCTACCCCAATAATGGGAATACTGAGTTCAGTACGAATCTGTGCAATTGCTTGGGCTGTAGCAGTATTACAAGCAACCACAATCGCATCACATCCTTGATTAGCTAAGTGCCTGCACAATACTAAGCTACGTGCAGCAATCCACTCACTGGATTTTTCACCATAGGGGGCATTGGCAGAATCTGCAAGATAGATATAGTCATGCTGGGGAAGCTGGCGCAAAGCCTCATCCAATATGGATAAGCCTCCAACGCCAGAATCAAAAACTCCTATGAGTGCCAATGTGGTACTAGCTCAGATAATTTTTACTGGAATGCCAGCAATTTTTGCTTGCCACTCTTTAGGACCAGTCTCATGCATAGAGATGCCTTCAGAGTTCACAGCAACAGTCACTGGCATGTCTTTGACATCAAATTCATAAATGGCTTCCATGCCTAAATCAGCAAAGCCAACTACTTTGGCAGACTGAATCGCCTTGGATACCAAGTAAGCTGCGCCACCTACGGCCATGAGATACGCAGATTTATGCTTCTTGATTGCTGCGATTGCTTCTGGCCCACGCTCAGCTTTGCCAATCATTGCAATCAAACCTGTCTTTGCTAGCATCATCTCGGTGAACTTATCCATCCGAGTTGAAGTGGTGGGTCCTGCCGGTCCTACTGCCTCATCACGCACCGGATCTACTGGGCCAACGTAATAGATGATGCGGTTTTTAAAGCTTACTGGAAGCTCTTCACCTTTAGCTAACATATCAGCAATGCGTTTATGAGCGGCATCACGACCAGTTAAAATTTTTCCATTGAGTAATAAGGTGTCACCCGGTTTCCAGCTTGCAACTTCTTCTGGAGTTAATGTATTCACATTGACGTGCTTCGATTTTTTAGTATCTGGAGTCCAGGTCACAGCAGGCCAATCTGATAATGAAGGTTTTTCTAACTTAGCTGGACCATCGCCATGCAAGTGAAAATGAATGTGACGCGTAGCCGCACAATTTGGAATCATGGCTACCGGCAGGGAAGCAGCATGAGTTGGGTATTCCATAATCTTCACATCGAGCACCGTGGCTAAACCACCGAGTCCTTGTGCGCCAATGCCTAGTTGATTCACTTTGTTATAAATCTCAAGACGTAATTCTTCAGCACGCGTCTTAGCACCACGTGCAATCAGATCTTGAATATCTACGGGGCCCATCAAAGATTCTTTTGCCATCAACATGGCTTTCTCAGGAGTGCCACCAATACCGATACCTAAGATGCCGGGAGGGCACCAACCTGCACCCATAGTTGGAACTGTTTTTACAACCCAGTCAACGATCGAGTCTGAAGGATTGAGCATGACCATCTTGGCTTTGTTTTCTGAGCCACCACCTTTAGCTGCGCAAATCACCTCAACATCGTCGCCAGGAACAATTTCATAATGGATTACAGCAGGGGTGTTATCACCAGTATTTTTCCGCTTACCAGCTGGATCGGCTAATACTGAAGCCCGCAACATATTTTCTGGATTGAGGTAAGCGCGACGCACACCTTCATTCACCATCTCAGAAACGCTCATCGTGGCATCAGACCATTGGACGTTCATACCAATTTTCAGGAATACGACTGCAATACCGGTGTCTTGACACATCGGGCGGTGGCCTTCTGCGCACATACGGCTATTAGTCAGAATTTGTGCCAAAGCATCTTTGGCTGCTGGACCTTGTTCAAGCTCGTAAGCCTTGCCCATGGCAGTAATAAAGTCCTTGGGATGGTAATAAGAGATAAACTGAAAAGCATCCGCAACGCTTTGGATCAGGTCATTTTGTTTGATATTTGTCATGATTTTCTGCTTAATTTGTCAGGTTTGACCTATTTTAAGGGTTTGCCATAGAGCAAATCCGGGGTGTTTTCCCTTATCTTCTAGGGTCTTGAGGGTAGAAACCCACCATTTTCCGACATTTTCGCAAAATAGATTATTTAATTGAGGGTTATGAAGCATGGAACCATTAAAGCAAGAAAGTCGCGTTTTTCATCCACCTGCAGACTTTGTAAAGGGTGCTGCCATTCCGGGTATGGATGCTTATAACAAGCTTTGTGCAGAAGCTAGTGCTGATTATGATGGTTTTTGGGGCCGTCTTGCAAAAGAGAACATCTATTGGAAGAAACCATTTACCAAGGTTTTGGATGAGTCCAAGGCGCCTTTCTATAAATGGTTTGAGGATGGCACAACCAATGCCTCTTATAACTGCCTAGATCGTCAAGTAGAAAACGGCTTGGGCGATAAAAAAGCCATTATTTTTGAAGCTGATGATGGTGCAGTTACCAACGTTAGTTATAAAGACTTGCTCGATCGCGTTTGCAAAATGGCAAATGCCTTACGAAAAATGGGCATCAAGTCTGGTGATCGCGTCATTATTTATATGTCGATGTCGATTGAAGGCATCGTGGCAATGCAAGCTTGTGCTCGTATTGGTGCAATTCATTCAGTGGTGTTTGGTGGATTCTCAGCTAAGTCTTTACAAGAACGCATTGTGGACGTAGGTGCGTGCGCAGTGATTACTGCTGATGAACAATTTCGTGGTGGTAAGTCTTTACCACTTAAGGTGATTGTGGATGAAGCGCTGGCACTGGGTGACTGCGAAAAAATTAAAAATGTCATCGTATACAAGCGGACGGGTGGCAACATTCCGATGACTGCAGGACGTGACTCTTGGATGCATGAGGTGACTGCCAATGAGTCAACTACCTGTGAGCCAGAATGGGTGAGTGCGGAGCATCCATTGTTCATTCTGTATACCTCGGGTTCGACCGGTAAGCCAAAGGGCGTACAGCACTCTACGGGTGGCTACCTCTTGTGGGCAATTCTCACCATGAAGTGGACTTTTGACATCAAACCAGAGGATGTATTCTGGTGTACCGCTGACATTGGTTGGGTAACAGGCCACTCCTATATTACCTATGGACCACTCGCTGTAGGTGCCACTGAGATTGTGTTTGAAGGTGTTCCAACATATCCAAACGCTGGCCGTTTCTGGCAGATGATCGAAAAGCACAATGCAACTATTTTTTATACAGCGCCAACTGCAATTCGTTCTTTGATTAAAGCATCTAGCAATGATGAAGCTGTCCATCCAAAAAGTTACAACTTATCTTCCTTGCGCCTCTTGGGTTCTGTAGGTGAGCCAATTAATCCAGAAGCATGGATGTGGTACTACGAGAATGTGGGAGGCTCGCGTTGCCCAATCACGGATACTTTCTGGCAAACCGAAACCGGTGGTCATATGATTTCACCATTACCAGGTGCAACGCCAATGATTCCGGGTTCATGCACATTGCCATTACCTGGTATTTTGGCAGCGATTGTCGATGAAGCAGGCGTAGATGTGCCAAATGGTCAAGGCGGTATCTTGGTTGTGAAGCGCCCGTGGCCTTCGATGATTCGCAATATTTGGGGGGATCCAGACCGTTTCGTGAAGTCCTATTTCCCAGAAGAGTTGGGTGGTACTTTATATCTGGCTGGTGACGGCGCAATTCGAAATAAAGACACTGGTTACTTCACCATTACTGGTCGTATTGATGACGTCTTGAACGTTTCAGGGCACCGCATGGGAACCATGGAAATTGAATCTTGCTTAGTTGCTAATCCATTGGTTGCTGAGGCGGCAGTAGTTGGCCGTCCAGATGAACTTACTGGTGAAGCCATTTGCGTGTTTGTTGTGCTTAAAGGTGGTCGTCCTACTGGAGATGAGGCTAAAAAGATTGCGACGGAATTACGCAACTGGGTTGGTAAAGAAATCGGACCCATTGCCAAACCAAAGGATGTACGCTTTGGTGATAACTTGCCCAAGACACGTTCAGGCAAGATCATGCGTCGTCTCTTGCGGGTGATTGCTAAGGGCGAGGAAGTGACTCAAGATACATCCACTCTTGAGAATCCAGCGATCTTGGAGCAACTCAAAGAGGCTCTTTAAAGAGTTTCTATAAGGATTGGGGCAAACCTCCTAAGGCAAACGTATAATCATCGATTCCGGAAGGGTGGATGAGCGGTTTAAGTCACACGCCTGGAAAGCGTGCGTAGGTTAATAGCCTACCGCGGGTTCGAATCCCGCCTCTTCCGCCAAGTAGCATCAAAACCACCTTCGGGTGGTTTTTTGTTGTCAGAACTGGGAAAGCCCGAAAAGACGGATTCGGTTAGAGAAAATGATGTACCCTCAACTAGATTTTTGATATATTAATTTTATTTTTTAGAGACAGTTAAGTAAAAACCTTTGAATACAACTTCCCGCATACTGTCCTTTCCTCTGGTGATCGCCATATCTTTGGCTGTTGCTGCTTGTGGTTCGGGAGACTCTTCTTCGGTGAGTTCGTCCCAATCAACTCCGAATATTTTGTATGTGATCATGGATGATGTTGGCATTGATCAAATGCAAGCGTTTGGATATGGTGGAGTGACGCCGCCGAGTATGCCGAATATCAATGCGGTTGCACAACGGGGTGTACGTTTTCGTAATACTTGGTCAATGCCAGAGTGTTCAAATGGTCGTTCGGCCTTTTTAGTGGGACGTTATCCTTTAAGGACTAACATCTATGCGGCAATTGGGGACAATGATCTCGCTAATTCCCAACTCACTCCTTACGATGTTACGGTGCCTAAATTACTGAAGCAGGCAAATTATGTTAGCGCCATGTTTGGTAAGTTTGGCGTAGCCGGCCCCTTTAATAACCAGGCTGGCTATAATGCCCCGGCTCAATTGGGTTGGGACTACTTTTATGGTTGGATTGGTGGATTGCCCGGCTCAATTGATTCAACTGCTGGCGGTATTGCGGCCACAGGTACTTATAAATGTGGGTTTGTTCCAAGTACAGTCTCGAAATCGGGAGCTTGTTATTATGCAAATAGCAGTTGCACTGAAATGTCTCAAACATCAGCTATTGAGCAGAATGCTGCTGGTCTTCAGTGCTTAGATTCTGGCGGTATTTTTGTCCCCAATCAATCTTGTGGAACGCGTCCATCGAATCTGAATTTCAATACGCAGAATGCCTACTATGTATCGCCTCTGCTGATCATTGAGAATGGAAAAGAGGCAGTGCAGGTTCCTTTGTCAGATAGCCGAGCACGTGGCTACCGCACCCGCATTGAAGCTGATGCAGCAATTAATTGGATTAATGGACAAAAGACTCAAAAACCCCCTGGATGGCTACAGTCAGCTTTAGTTCTGCTCATACCCCCTGGCAACAAGCACCAAAAAAATTATCTCCCTCAAGCTATAGTTCATCAATAGACAATTTAGATTGCACCAATGGTGCTGCTGGTCGTGTGATCCAGGATCAGATGACTGAAGGTCTAGATACTGAGTTTGGGCGAATTCTGATTGAGACTGGACTAGCTAAGCGCGGTGTGGATGGATCTTTGATCTATGACCCAAAGGCTAGTAATACTGTGATTGTGATCGTTGGCGATAACGGTACGCTTGGTGGCGCTGTTAAAGCACCATTTAACCCTAATTACGCAAAAGCTACTGCATACCAAACTGGTGTATGGGATCCCTTAATTGTTGCCGGGCCTATGGTAGTCAAGCCCGATCGCGAAGTTAATCATATGGTTAACATGGTCGATCTTTTTCAGTTCTTTGGAGAGTTGGCTAATATTGATGCTCATAAAGTTGTGCCAAGAACGCTAGACTCAGTGGCGTTACTACCTTATCTCACCAATCCAGATCAGGCTAGTTTGCGAACCATAAACTTTACTCAGGGTGGCTTTAATATTCAAGCTAACGGGAGTCGTAATGCTCCTTGTGTCTTCTCTGGATCTTCTTGCTCTCAAGTCCCAATCTCCAAGAGTGTTTGCCAAGATAATGGCGGTGTATGGTGGGGTTCTGGATATACCGATCCAACGGTGGTTCCTAACGGTGGAACTGGCTACACTTCATGCTATGCCGTTAATCAGGCGAAATATATTCAGGCTGGCAATAGTATGTCTACTCAAGTCAAGATTATTCCTGGAGTAGCTAATGCGATTCGTAACGACAAATATAAGTTAATTCAGAACCAAACTCAAACCTTTGATCCAAGCTCTACCGCTGCGGCCCCAAATGTCGTTACCTCCTATGAATTCTTCGAGGTTGACCAAGCCGCACCAATACCAAAGCTTGATAACCCAGATCTGGTTATTCCAACGCCATACTCTGGTCAGATATTGGCTGCCTATAACGATTTATATGCAAAGCTTCAAAGTTTATTAGCCTCTGAGCCTTATTGCCCAGGTGACGGAAATAATGATGGCGTTGTTAATGCAGAAGATTTAACGAACTGGCAGAAGATCTATAGCTATGCCACCTCTTCTTCTGTCTGGTCTAGTGTATATAACTTCATGAAATCTGGGGTATGGAGCGGTATTACTAGCACTGCTGATAAACAAACCATTGAGCAGAATATGAATACGAGTTGTCCAAAAACTTATAGTATTTATTGAAAAATTTAAAAGAGCTAATACTTTTTTGGTGCGTAATTATTAACGCTGATTTAGTTTAAGCTTAGACAATATGAGTCCAGTTATTAAACAGCGCCGCACCATCCTTCTCGCTGCTGCAGTAGCGGTAGCCGGAAGTGTTGGTGCTTACTGGTATCTTCATCAAGGTAGTGTCCCTACTTTAACTCCGCCGGTCATTATTCAGAGTGATGGCAAGAATGCCCCCTTAGGAATGGTATTGATTCCAGGCGGCGAGTTCTTAATGGGCAGTGACTCTAAAAAAGCCCAGGTTAATGAAAAGCCTATACATCGCGTAAAAGTCAATGGTTTTTGGATGGATAGCACCCATGTGACAAACGATCAGTTTGCACAATTTGTGAAAGAAACCAATTACCGCACTACTGCAGAGCAGATCCCAGATTGGGAGACGATCAAAGTGCAATTACCTCCCGGCATACCAAAACCTCCAGCCTCTGTTTTTGT
>Ga0194047_10000334_pt1 | contig 31990 bp, 20 predicted proteins | sample JunL225m_MetaG_2_FD_160070 | JGI IMG/M metagenome (GOLD analysis project Ga0194047, IMG submission 160070) | Anoxic zone freshwater microbial communities from boreal shield lake in IISD Experimental Lakes Area, Ontario, Canada - Jun2016-L221-5m | ecosystem: Environmental > Aquatic > Freshwater... | reverse complement strand
GGTCTATTACCGTGGGTTTCACACAACTATGGTGCTTCGTTAGAATATTACGCACCAGATGCTACCTGGAATGTAACACTACGTGCTTACCGCCGTTTTGTTTCACATCCATGGAATCCAAATCAGATTATACCGCCAGCTCAGGCAACTCCACTTCTTGCTATGTACAGTATCAATCAGGCTGATTGGCCAAACACTTATGTTGTTACCTCAATCAATGAACCTGGCGTTATCGTAACATCAGGATTTGAACTGAGTGGTAATTACGGATTTGACAAAATCCTTCCAAACTGGGCTCGCGGACTAGGTGTTCGTTACACAGCTACTCGCGCAACGCAAACTGGTGGTGGAGCTGAGGCTATTCAGTTCGTAGCCCAGAATTTAGCTCAAATACCATACAGTGCAGGTGGTGGTATCTCGTTAACACGGTCACGTTTTCAAATCATGGTGAACGGTAAATGGGATTCATTGCAGCGCTTAGCGTATAATGATTATACAACTGCTGGCGGACAATATGATCCACTTACATTCACTTACTTACTTCCTACGGTCCACGTCGATTTAGACTTAACTATAAATCTAACGCGCACATTGTCGTTATTTGTTAATGGTCGAGACATTAATAAATACAAGTATGTGCTTCAGTCGTATAGTCCTTCGACGCCAAACTACGCAAAGAATCTCGAGAACGACTACTACCAGCCAGTATGGACTGCTGGTATCAAAGCTAAATTCTAAGTAATTTACTGTTAGTTTGATACATTTTCAAAGCCGCTATTTATAGCGGCTTTTTTAGTGTATCTATAAAATGTGTAAGCAGACACTATTGGGCACTTGTCCACGCAGCTTACGGTGTTAGGTTTAGCCCATGCGTAAAACGAAGTATCTTATTTTTTCCTTACTAATTTCGCTTTGTTTACAATCGGGTGCAAGGGCGGGTGAAACAATAATACCTAGCCTGTATGTATGTGGTGATTCAACTGCAGCGAAAAACAAACTGCCTATTATTGGCTGGGGAGAAATGCTTGGGAATTATTTAGATGTAAGGCATGTGCATATCGAGAATCGATCACGTGGGGGTAGAAGTGCACGCACGTTCATAACTGAGGGTCTTTGGGCATCTGTACGCAGTGCTATTAAGCCAGGAGATATCGTGATTATACAATTTGGACATAATGATACGTTTAGTAAAATAAGTACTGCTCGCTATGATTTGCCTGGGTTAGGAGACGAGACGCAGCAAATAGAAGAACCAAAAACAAAAAAACCATATACACTTCATACCTACGGCTATTATATGCGTAGTATGATTAGTGAGGCAAAAGCTGCTGGAGCGAAGGTGATTGTCTTAGGATCTGTACCTCGTTGTAACTGGAAAAATTCAAACGTTATTCGCGACGAGGGCCAGCATGTGACTTGGGCAAAGCAGGTTGCCAGTGAGCAGTCCGTTCAATTTGTGGACGTAAATGATGCGATTGCTCGAGTCTACGAAAAAATTGGGCCAGAAAGGATAAAGGCACGTTATTTTCCGCAGGACAATACCCATACTAATCCAGATGGTGCTAAACTCAGCGCTGCAATTATTACACTTGGGTTAGCTAATCTCAAAGATCCTACTATCGAGCTTTTTATAACTGAGACTTCATTGGCTAAAGCGAATGCTGTAATAGCTTCAGCCGAAGTGCTAGAGAAGCTAAAGCAAATGTAAAAGCCTTTATACTTATTCTGAGTATGAAGCTCAGGGTATTAAGGCTTCGTTATAACGCGAGTCACGCTCCAGGTGCCTGTAGCAGGCTCTTCTGAAGGATTATTGATATACGTACCTTTAATCTGATCTCCCACAAGAGTACCCGTTAACTTAGTTGTACCGCTTGTACTTTGAATTTCCCAATCTAAGATTATTGTGAATTTATCTCCATCGATTACCAGTGACTCAGTTTTTGCATGGACGTCAGTATCGTTGAAAGTAAATGAGCTTACTGCACTTAGTTTTTTGTCCTCCGCCTCAGTAATTGTAAAACGTAAGTTACCACCTGCTGCACCTGCTGATTCCCAGCGGCCATTAAAAATACCCACAAAAGGGGATTTAGGGGAAAGGCAAAAAGAAGCGCAGGCAGATAAGCATACAATTAAAGCTAGAGATGAGAATAATTTTTTAGTCATAGCTATGATTATGATTTTAAGTATTACAGTATAGAGGTGTCCGATACGATGGATTTAAGAGCCTCAACCTTCAAGACGTATAACTCCATACCTGCCGTAAATATATCACTATAGCCCTTAATAGAGATTGCGGAGATTTTTTTAAGAAATTAAGTTTTTATCTTATCTTTAGCCTTAATATTGGGACTTATTTTTTATGAAATCTACTCTTTGCGTTTTGATCGCTATACTAGCCGGTCTTATGTGCCATTCTGCATCTGCTCAAACGGCAGCTCTTAAACCTGCAGGGCCTAAACCAATTGTAGCTAAGGCACGGGTTCCCTTGATGGAAGACTTTGGAAATCTTAAGTCTGGTTCAGTGGTGCCTGATTTTGCATTAAAGACTTCTGAAGGCAGGGACGCTAATTTTTATGACTACTCAAAGGGTAAGGTGACGATTTTTAGTCTTTGGCCAGCAGTGAGTGGACCACCTGAGAAGTTGTTAGAATTCTTTAACACACTTGCTACTAAATATGCATCCTCTGGAGTCCAAATGTTGGGTATAGCAGTATATGGAACTAACGTGGATGTTCAGGCTTGGAAGGATAAAAATGCAGGTAAATTTACATTCCCAGTTACACTAGATCCGCTCGGTAAATATAGTCTTCCTACAAAAACTCGTGACAAGATGACAGTCGATGAGCTTAAGGCAGAGAGGGCTCGTTCAACAGAGTTTTACAGTAAAACAATCTCTATGCGTTTAGGGGGTAAGATTACTCCTGTACCAACGATTGTGGTCGTTAACGCAGAGGGTCAGTTAGTGGGTTGGACATTGGGTATGTTACCAAATGTGAATGATGGCGTTGAAAACTTACTTCTCAGAGCTGGTTTAAAGTTAGCGCCAGAAGATATGCCATCCAAAGTATATACTTCTGCTGAAACTAAAATAGTCCCAACTAAAACAGCTATGCCAAAACTTTTAGAGATTGGTGCAAAAGCACCTGATTTTACAGTAGTAGATCTTGAAGGTCACCCTGTTAAATTATCCGACTATTTGGGTAAAGTAGTTGTTATAGATTTTTGGGCAACATGGTGTGGTCCTTGTATAGCTTCAATGCCACATACCAATGAAGTAGCAAAGACCTACAAGGACCAAGGCGTTGTTGTACTTGGATCTTGTACCAGCGATACACGCGAAAACTTTGAAAAATGGGTTAAAACCAATCAGGCTAAATATTCTAATTTCATATTTGCCCATGATCCTGCGGGTCGCACACCTGCAACCATTGCGATTAAGCAATACGGTGTTACAATGATACCTCACCAATATATTATTGATCGTAACGGCATTATTGCTGGGCACTGTGTAGGCTATCTTCCAGGAGAGGTACTTCTAGAGGCCCAAATTGCTCGAGCTGGCATTAAAGTAGATCCAGCGATCCTAGCTAAAGCGCAAATTGATCAACAAAAGCGCGATTTAGACCACTAAGAGGTCCAACCTCTGAGTTGAATAGGTGGGTAAGGCTTAGCTATAAGCGTTTGATTATACTAGGCCTCTTGACCCTTAAAACAGGTTGTACAGCATGCTACAAGCATGCCCCAGAGTACATTAAGACTCATTAAACATCCTTGGTTTTGGATAGCTGTTGAGCTTTTGATTGTGCTAGTCGCAGGTATCTATGTTTATGCACCAGCCCTTCACGGTTTATGGCTTTGGGATGATTCTGCAGAAATTACAAATAACGTATTTCTGCATGATTTGTCTGGTTTAGGAAAGATATGGTTTTCAACTGCTGAACTAGATTATTTTCCACTTAAAAGTACAGTGCAGTGGGTGAGTTGGCAGTTGGTGGGTAACAATGAAACCTATTATCATGGGCTAAATATTGTAACACATTTAGTTTCCTGTGTACTGATTTGGAGATTGCTTCACGTATTGGGTCTTAGACTCAGCTGGCTGGGTGGGCTACTTTTCGCAATTCATCCATTTGCGCTCGAATCTGTAGCTTGGATCTCTGAACTAAAAAATACACTTTCACTGATACCTCTGATTCTTGCACTGTTAGTATTTATCTCTTTCGAAGCTAATCCAACTCAAAGAAGAAAAGATTATTATATTTCATTGCTACTCTTCATAGCAGCTATGCTCTGCAAGAGTTCTGTAGTTATGTTTCCTGTAATTTTACTGCTGTATCTATGGTACAGACGCGGGAAATTTGGTTCAGCTGAAATTAAGCTCAGTATCCCTTTCATTAGTGTATCGATAATACTCGGGCTAGTAACACTGTGGTTTCAGTCAAACCGTGCTCTTGCAGGTATGCATTTACCAGAGCAGGGGATATTGATTCGTCTACACACTGCACTTCAGGCTAGTATATTTTATATTTCAAAAGTGGTTTTTCCTGTGGGACTTATTCCTATGTATCCGCATTTACCTCATTGGGGATCATGGCAAGTGAGTATTCTTCCAGGAGTTATCACACTTATTTTTCTAATACTGATTGCAACCAAACAGCGCTTTACGTCACGCGGTCTACTCTTTGGAGTTTTATCTTTTTTGTTAAACTTAATCCCCGTACTCGGGTTTATCCCGATGTCTTTTTTTAAGATTTCTGAAGTCGCTGACCATTTGGGGTATTTGGCATTAGTTAGCGCTGTATGTCTTGCAGTGGCAGGATTAGATTATCTGTACTATCTTATAAAAGATCGTTACGTGGCGACTTGGGTAGGCTTAGTTGCACTAGTAGGTTTAATTTTAACACTAATACAGGCTTCGCATACGCATGCAGCGATATTTAAAAGCTCTGAAACATATTGGAGGTATACCCTTGATGAAAATCCAAAGGCGCATGGCGCAGCCTATAATTTAGGATGGTATTACACTTCTCAGCCCGATGGCTTATCTCTTGCTGAAGCCTACTATAAAAAAGCATTAGATATTAAACCTGATTTTTTTGAAGCCGAAGAAAATTATGCAGGAGTCTTAGCGCTTATGCCTGGCCGAAATGAGGATAGCCTTGTGCATTTCAAGAAAGCAGTCGCACTTGGACCAGATCATCCCGAAGTGCATAATAATTACGGAGCAACACTTCTTGATATTAAGGGTCATTTACCTGATGCGGTAATGCAGATTCAGGAAGCCATAAGGCTAAATCCCGACTATGCAGATGCGCATGATAATCTTGGCATTGCTCTAGCAAGTTTACCAGGCCGCATGCCTGAAGCATTACACGAATACGAGATGGCTATAAGGCTTGATCCAACCAACGCAAAAGCCCAGGGCAATTATGCTAACGCTCTTGCGCGAGTGCCTGGACGAATGTCTGATGCGTTAGCTCAGTACGAAGTAGCACTCAAGGTGAAGCCCGTACTTGCAGAGACGTACTACAATTACGCTAATAAATTAATTAGCATACCGGGGCGTTTGCAGGAAGGTATTACCCACTACCTAGATGCAATTAAAATTAAACCTGATTTTGCTGAAGCGCATAACAATGTGGCTTTAAATCTACAAACCCTTCTAGGAAGAAAAGATGAGGCCTTGATGCATTTTGCAGAGGCTGTGCGGATCAAGCCTAGTTATGCCGAGGCACATTATAATTATGCTGAACTATTATGTCAGGACCCTGATAAAAAAGAGGACGCAATTAAACACTACAAAATAGCCGTTCTTCTTAGACCTGATCATTATGAATTATATTATAAAATCGCTATTTTGTATGCTAATCTAGGTCAGACGCAAAAAGCATTGGAAGAGCTTTCACTACTCCTTAAGATCGACCCCAGCTCTAGCCAAGCTCGCGATTTGTATGAACGGATTCGCACTGCAAAGAGGTAAGGTTACTGCGATTAAGGATTGGCTATTGGGGCTTATAGTCGCATGGTTTAATACGCTACTTAACCTATAGGTTTAACTTTCATGATACGTATTATTTTAGGCTTACTACTGCTAATCGCAGTTAATATTATGAGTGCTGCTCAATCCAATGACTTACTCCAAGCTATTGTAACGAAAGCTGTAGTACAAACACGCCATCAATTTCAAAAGCCAGAACTTAAAGAAGATCAGTTAGCAGTTACTGTACTTGATTTAAATCAGAAGACAATTGCTCGTGCATCAGTAAATGGAGACCAGCGTTTTTATCCTGCCAGTATTATTAAACTATTTTATCTCGTAGCAACGCATAGATGGCTAGAAGACAAAAAACTTTCACAAACAGATGAATTACGTCGTGCGATGCATGATATGATTGTTGATTCATCTAATGATGCTACAGGTTATATCGTAGATATGCTTACGGGCACTACTGCAGGACCTGAACTTTCACCAGCAGACCTAGAATTATGGAGTCAGAAACGTGATGTCGTGACTCATTATTATACATCCCTTGGATTTACTAACGTTAATGCCAATCGTAAGCCCTGGGGTGATGGACCCTTTGGAAGAGAATCTCAGGCTCAAAAAGTGCATGCTCCCGAAAATAACTATTTATCAACAAACGACACAGCTCGGCTACTCTCTGAAATTGCCCTTATGGAAAGCATCTCCTCTGATAGGTCTAAGCAGATGTTAGAGCTTTTAGATAGAGAGCCTTACCGTAAAAATCACATAACAAACTACCAAGCTACTGCGTTTTCTGCAGCAGGCTTACCTGCTAATACAAAGCTATGGTCTAAAGCAGGTTGGACCAGTAGCGTTCGCCATGATGCAATCTTAATTGAACTACCAAGTGGTAAGAGATATATTATTGTTACCTTTACGGCAGGTAAAGAGCATGCAACTAACCACACTCTTATAGCATCTGTTGTTAAGCGTATTGTAACTGAATTAAATAAGTAATTGGTTAGAATTTATTCTCTTAGGTCATTTTATTTTATAAACGTATGAACCCAACTGATTTCACAGACCAAGCGCTTTGGTTTGAGACGGAAGTTCAGCCACATGCGCGTGCACTACGGTCTTGGCTTTTAGTACGTTTTCCCACGATTCCTGATGTCGATGATCTTGTTCAAGATAGTTTTACACGTATTTTAAAGGCTAAGGCTAAGGGTCCTGTGGGATCTTCTAGGGCACTTTTGTTTACGATAGCACGTAATTTAGCGCTTGATGCAATACGTAGGCAAAAAGTAATTAATTTCGAACCTATTACGGATGATACCCCTTCATGCGTCTTAATAGATGACACAAATATTATCGAATCTATCAGTAGACAACAGGAGCTCGAAATTTTGACCCATGCAATACAGTCTCTTCCCAGTCGTTGCCGCAGAGTTTTCACTCTACGTACGGCTTATGGCATGACTCTATCTGAAATTGCACAGCAGCTCGGAGTCTCCCTCAGCACTGTAGAAAAATCTATGGCACTTGGCACACGTCTTTGCGCTGAGTATTTCGCAAGTAGGCGCTAACGAATAGATGAGTATTAACCCCCAGAATTATTTTTCAAAGAAGGCTTCAAAAAAAATTGATGATGAGGCTACCGCATGGCTTGCGAAAAGAGATCGTGGGTTAACTCCGCAGGAGCAGGATATGTATTTACAATGGCTGCGGTCTGACGAAAGGCATGCACAGGCCATGAAGCGTCATGCTGCTGTGCTTGAGCGAATGATGCAATTATATGCCTGGCAACCTGGTCAAAGCGCGAATCCTAATGCTGATTTATTTAAGCCTAAGCCTCTTAAGTCGTTTTTTACAGTACCTCTATCTCTAGCTGCTGTAGCTGCAGTGCTTGTCTTAAGCTTTGTTGGTTTGAATCACAGGCATCAAAGTTCTCAAGCTATAGATCAAAGCAAAAGTTTTTTAAAAGTGAACGAGGTGATGGTGCTTCCTGATGGATCACGAGTTGAACTCAAAGATGGCAGCAACGTAATTGTTCATTTTAGCAACTCAGAGAGAAGAGTCAGACTTACGGGCGGTGAAGCTCAGTTTAAAGTATGGAAGGATTCTAAACGTCCATTCTATGTTGAAGTAGCTGGTATTGAAGTTAGGGCTGTAGGTACCGCCTTTAATGTTAAACTAGATGGAAGCGCTGTAGAAGTTCTTGTAACTGAAGGGAAAGTTAAGGTGCTTACAGAGTCCAGTCTTAGGCATGAAAACATAACCTTGGTGCCTATGCTCACTGCTGGTGAGAAAGCCGTTGTTCAACTGCCGAGTGCATTTGCCTTATCTCATTCGACAATCTCTCCTGTTAGCCCAGAAGAAATGAGTCAGCAGTTAGATTGGCAAGCGCCCCGGCTAAACTTTCATGAGACGCCTATGGCTGATGCAGTTGCTGAATTTAATCGTCTAAATCAGCATAGACAAATCGTCATCTCCGACCCTTCCCTAAACTCCATTAAAATTGGTGGTACATTTCGCTCTGACAACGTAGAAGGTTTCGTGCGACTACTTAGAACGACACTCGATATAAAATCTGATGTTACTGCCGATGGTAAAACTAGCTTAAGACGTTGATACGTATTATTTTAGATGATTATTATAGTTGCTTTTGGGCAGATTTTGGATGAGGTTAATTTAAGGTAAAATCTTTACGGTATTACCTCTATCATTCGTCTTATTTATGAGGCCTTTATCCCAAGGGCATGTTTTTATATTACACACTATGCGAACACTATTCCGTCTCGGCAGCTTAGTTAGTCTTTTAGCTGCTATCCTCACAACTACATTTGCTGCTGATAATTCAGTAAAGAGCTATGATCTTCCGAGTTCAGATGCAGCAACTGTACTTAAACAATTTTCTGAAATCTCTGGTAGAGAGACACTTTTTGCTGCTGAAGTGGTACGTGATGTAAGAACGCAGAGTATCAAGGGAGATTATACAGCGCAGGATGCAATCTCACGCATTCTAGCTGGGACTGGACTTTCTGTGGTTATTGATGAAAAAACAGGTGCCTTTGCGATTCGAAAGAATGAGAAACAAAGCATTGAATCTAATTTTTCGAAAGCTATTCCAGTTGCGACAACTTCCTCTGGAGAGGGAACAGCTGTTAAACTTAAAAAATACGAAGTCTTAGGTACACGTATTAGCCAAACTGACGTGGAGGGACCATCACCGGTTTCCACCTACACGGCAGAGACCATTGAATCCAGTGGGGCTTTAACACTCTCAGACTTTTTAGCTACAGTACCACAAACCTATGGTGGTATTAGTGTTGGTCGCAATAGCGCACCAAATGATTTGAATTTAACATTCGGTCAACGCAGTGAAACGGTTGTTCCACTTGCGCCTGCTGCTGGATCAAGTCCTACAGCAGTAGCACCTGCTCAGACTGGAGTCTCAGGGGTAGGCCTTCGAAGTCTAGGGTCTGGTTCAACTCTTGTCTTAGTTGATGGGCAACGTATGGCTCAATCTCCTAGCGCTAATCGTGATACTGCATCTGGCCAAGGCTTTGTTGATGTTAATTTAATCCCACTTGGACTTATCGATCATATTGAAATTACAACAGACGGAGCTTCTGCGATATACGGTGCAGATGCAGTCGCTGGTGTGATTAATATTGTGTTAAAGAAAAATTGGTCTGGCGCAGAATTAAGTGCGAGTTTCAAAGATACGCAGCATGGTGGCGGCAACGAGCGTCAATCAACTCTCGTAGTTGGTTTTTCTGCAGATAAAGGCAAGTTTCATGGCACTGTTGCTGTGAACTATTATCAGCGTGATAGCATGATGGCTTCACAGCGTGATTTCTCAAGTAATCTCAATCACTCAAGCATCATCAAAGGCTATAATCCAACAAGTGGTGCTCCAGTATTTGGTTATGACTTAAGATTGCAGTATGGTTATCCAGCTACCGTATATGCGGTCGGTGGCTTCACTGCTATACCGGGTGTTTCTTATGCTGTTACGCCTTCAGGATTTGCTTCAACTCCAACCGTTGCTCAGTTCATACCTAAAACAACGATTGCTCCAGGCCAAACAACCTTAAGTGGACAAGGTCAAAATGTATTTAATGAAGCACCTTATATTGAGATGGTTCCATGGGCATCACGTCATGGATTTATGACTAATTTCAGTTATAATGTATGGCATAATATCGAGATTTTTGCCACTGCTGGTGCAACAGACACCCGCGGTATTGCGACCACAATGTTACAGTATGTTGCACCAAGTACACTGTATGTAGTACCTGCTGCGTATAATCCATTCAATCAAAGTGTACAGGTAGGTATGGCCTTACCAACATTCGGAGTATTAACACAGCGTACTCATACAACTGATACAAATGCTACAGTTGGCATCAAGGGTAAATTAGCGAGTACCTGGCAGTGGGATGGAAGTCTTCGCTGGGATCGGCAGGTCATCAATCAGATGAACCGTAATTTTAATTCAGGTATGTTAACCGCTAATCTAGCTAATGGAACGTTTAATCCCTTCATTGATGCGACAGCCTCAGGTGCGCCTAATATGGCTGCAGTATCAGAATCGATGGCCATTTATCCCTACATTAATTCAAGCTCTAGTCTTAAAGCGGGTAGTTTCAACGCCAACGGTGAACTATTTAATTTACCTGGTGGGGCTGTTAAAATGGCTTTCGGTGGCACAACTGAACAAGATTACGACTTGTATACATCTGTTGCTGTAAGTGCTGCTGTTGTTCCAGTTTCAACACCTACTGTGTATCAGACATTGCAAAGAATTAATGCTCTGTATGCAGAACTAAGTGTTCCTGTTTTCGGAAAAAATAACGCGATTCCACTTTTTGGTAGATTCGATTTAAATGCAGCTGGTCGCTACGAATACCAAGATTTAAATGTAGGAAGTAAGACTGTACCAAAGTATGGCTTCACATGGTCATTGATTGATTCCCTCATGCTAAGAGGTAGCTATTCAGAAGGCTGGAGACCACCTGCACCTACAGAAAACAGAGCTGTATCTCAAATCCTAGCTACATCAGGTGCAGATCCATCACGCGGGAATGTCGTTTCTTCATATAGTCAAATTCGTGGTCCTAACCCGAATCTAAAGGCAGAAACATCAACAACGAAATTCGTGGGAGCAGTCTATAATCCTAAATTTATTAACGGATTAAGTTTGAATGTTAATTATTATACTACAGTTCAAAAAGATGCGATCCAAACAATTACCTCGGCAATTGTACTAGCTAATCCTGCTTTATTTCCAAATGCTATTGTGCGTTCTGCTCCAACTGCAAGTGATACAGCTGCTAATCAGCCCGGTGCATTAATTAGCGTAGCAAATTTCATGCAAAATTACGGTTCCTTACGTAATGACAGTATAGATTATGGCTTAGATTATCGTTTGCCATGGAAGCAGTACGGTGCTTGGAGAGTGTCTGCTGATTCATCGCACACGCTTAAAGCGATTCGTGCGCTTACACCTGGCCAGGCTAGCATTAATGACATTGGCGATACTTACGGTGGTCCTAAGTGGAAAATTAATAGTGGTGTTTACTGGAATAGCGGTTCTTGGAAAGCTTCAGCGTTATATAGTTATCTAAGTGCCTTCACGAGTAACTTATCAGATGTGAATTACTTAGCATGGAATCAAAAAACACCGGCTATTAGTAAAATAGATACAAGTGTGGGTTACCGTTTCAAAGGTGGCGTATGGGGTGGTTATGGTAAGGACCTTCAAGTTAATTTTGGCATAAGTAATCTCTTGGATAAGGCTCCGCCTTTTTCAGATACGATTTATTCCTATAACCCAGCTCTTCACAGCGAATTAGTATTTGGACGCACTTACCAGTTGTCTTTCAAATTACCGCTCTGATTTAGTCTAATAATTTAGAACTTCTAGGCTCTTACTGTATATTACGGTAAGAGCCTTTTTTTGGACCTAATGCGAGTCAACTTAACGATATTGTCTTAGATTTAATAACGTAATTGAAGGTGAGAGATAGTCTTGTTTGACAGGTTCAATTTTCATTAAGTCGGTACTTAAATATTTTTTATTATCATCGCAGAGTATAGTCACGACTACTGCATTTGATCCGATCTGCTCACTTAGCTTAACTGCAGCTAAGATATTTGCACCTGAGGATATACCGACTGCTAGACCTAATTCTTTGGTCAACTTTTGTGCCATAAGTATTGCATCTCCATCTGGGATAGCACTGATAGGGTCTAGCGCGTTTAAATCCATAAGAGCTGGAATAAATTCATCTGATATGCCTTGTATGCGATGGCGGCCTACTTTGTAACCTGTAGATAGAGTGGGGGATTCAGCAGGTTCTACAGGTACTACTTTGATAGTGCTATCAATTGATTTTAAATGACGACTTACACCCATGATCGTTCCACCAGTACCTACTCCTGCTACAAAGCCATTTATAGAAACATTATAACCTGTCATTAATTGTTTAAGAATTTCAGGTGCAGTATTAAGCTCATGCGCTTCAGAGTTCAGTGAGTTAGAAAATTGCCTAGGAAGAAATACATTCGGATTATTTGATGCAAAGTCTTCACACCTGCGTATGCTTCCTAGAAATCCTCCTTCTTCTGCTGAAACACGAACGACTTTAGAGCCAAATCCCTCGATCATTGCAATGCGTTCTTTGCTCATCCAGTCGGGTATGTATATGTGGACATCATGGCCTAAAAAACGGCCTAATGCTGAAAATGAAATTCCTGTATTTCCGCTCGTAGCTTCAGCTATAGTATAGCCCGGCTTAATAAGCCCTAATGCATAGGATCTCTCTAAGACATGGAGTGCAATTCGGTCTTTAATGCTACCTGTATAATTATAGTATTCAGCTTTAGCGTAAACGGTGATGTCGCGATTTTTGTATTTTAAATCAATGGCTAGTAGCGGTGTATTGCCTATTAGGCCACGCAGCGTTTTAAATCTATCGGTAAAAGATAACACAGTAAAATGAGGATTAACTTAATTTATATAGACTCAGTAAAAGCCTGATTTTATGCTAATATTTTAGATCAAATTAGCTACCAATAAATCGCTTCTATCATCTGAATTTTAGATGATTTAGAATGCGAGCGAGAAGTGTCTAAGTGCAACTAACTGTTTTTTTAATTCGGCTCTAAAATCTGGGTGTGCAATTGAGATTAACGCCTCACCCCGCTCTTTTAATGTTTTTCCATGTAGATTCACTGTGCCGTATTCTGTAACGACCCAATGGATATGGCCACGTGTAGTGACAACTCCAGATCCAGCAGATAGCTCAGCTACTATACGGGATACTTTTCCATTCATAGCTGTTGATGGAAATGCGATGATTGGTTTTCCTCCTGGAGATAAAGCTGCCCCACGAATAAAATCCATTTGGCCGCCAATACCAGAATAAATACGGTGGCCAATTGAGTCTGCGCACACTTGACCAGTTAGATCAATTTGTACTGCAGAATTAATGGCTACAACTTTTGGATTTTGCCTGATAATAGATGTATCATTTGTCCAGTCACACGGATAAAAAGCAACGAGCGGATTGTCATCAACAAAGTTAAAAACTCGGCGAGTGCCATTAATAAAACTTGTAACGATTCTTCCATTTCCAACTGCTTTGAATCGGTTAGTTATTGCACCAGCATGTACAAGATCGACCACACGGTCTGAAAACATTTCCGTGTGAATGCCAAGATCGTGTTTATTTACTAATCTGGCAAGTACAGCATCTGGAATCGCTCCTATACCCATCTGTAGCGTTGATCCATCGTCAATTAAATCTGCAACACGGTTACCGATATATCCTTCTATTTTAGTTTCTTTTTCACTGACATGTTCATGTAACGCACGGTTAGTGCTTATGAAGGAATTAATTTTATTAAACGGTACTACATTATTTCCATGTGTACGTGGCATCTGTTCATTGATCTCTGCAATGATAAATCTGGCTGTATCTGCTGCAGCTTTAGCTGCATCAGTTGAAGTTCCTAATGAGCATAAACCATTTTCGTCTGGTGGTGAGAGTTGTAAAAATGCAAAATCTAATTTAATACTTCCTGACAAAAATAAGTTTGGAATGTCAGACAAAAAAATGGGTATAAAGTCAGCTCGGCCGTCTTTTATCGCCTCACGTACTGGGGCACCTGCAAAAAATGAAACGGAACGAAATTCTTTCTCACGTCCAAGTTCAACAAAAGGGGCGGGACCTGAAGTATGTAAATGATAGAGATATACATTTTCCAAATCAGTTCTCCTCGCAAGTGCTTCAATTAAAGGAGTTGGTGTAGCTGCAGCTCCGTGAATAAAAATGCGTTGGTTACTTTTGACCAAGGAAACGATATCATCTATGGAAGAGGCTTTTGAGCGTACTGAATGCCAAAATTTTAATGTGCGCATGCTTAAGATGATTTTTATTGATCGAAGTTTAAGATCACGCCTTCGCGATAAGCTAAGACTAGGTGATCTTGAGAACTGAGTATGACATGAGATTGCTCTTCAAACTGCGCATTTTTTGCCTAGTCATTGGCATTTATTCGTAATTCTTATCAAAAATCCGAGTTTAGCGTGACTCAACTATACCTTAAAATAGACAGCCATCGTGTTTAGAGTCGGAAGCTAGCTTTAGTATAAACTGATATAGGAAATGTTGGCTCTTAAGTAAGCCCAGTTACTTGGATTCTTGACTAAAATGTATGCCAATTTTTAAATTATGTAATTAATTGAATAATATAGACTTATGAATTAATAATTCTTAATAATATGTAGGATTAAAATTCTCAAAGAAAGCGTCTTTATCACACGCTAGACTAATTCACCCACAGAGGCCTAATCCATTCAAGTTGGGTGATTTATGTACGATATTTAAGCTATGGTTTTACCATATCAATCCAGGACCAAAAGCATCTGTCGCTTTATGTCACTTTCACTGCGTCTATTTTTTCTCCTAGCCACTGCTTCCTTAGCTTTCGGGCAGGCTCCTGTTATCACGAGTAATAATGCGGCTATCGGTACCGTTAACACCGCGTTTTCGTATTCAATTACAGCCAATACTACTAATGTGAATAGCTATGGTGCTGTGAGTTTACCCTCAAGTCTTACGTTAAATACGGGTAATGGTTTAATTTACGGAACTCCTTCATTATCAGATTATTCAGCATCTCCTATTAGCCTCTCGGTTAGTGCAACGAACAACTATGGTACGGGTAGCCAGCCCTTGGTTATAACAATTAACCCGCCTGTTCCAACTATTACCAGTACACTTAATGCGACGGGTGTTGCGGGAAGTAATTTTACCTACGCGATTACCGGAAGTTATTCCCCCACAGTTTATACAACAAATAGTCTTCCTGCCTCTCTTACACTCAATGCAACTACCGGTATTATCTCGGGAGTGCCTCAAGCAGCAGGTCTTGCTAGCATCAGTCTCACAGCAGGTAACGTAACCGGAAATTCAGCAGCCGCAATTTTAACACTGAATGTTAGTCCTCAACCGCCACCAGTTATAACCAGTCCTTTGTCTGTTGCAGGTGTTGTTGGCTCAGTTTTCACCTACAACATTACAGCTACAAATAATGCCTCAAGCTATGCGGCAACTGGTTTACCAACAACTCTTACCCTAGATGCAACTACTGGACTAATAACAGGAACGCCAAATAGTGCAGGAACTGCGATTGTTACGATCAATGCATCTAACGGTACAGGTTCATCTCCTAATTCTGCGCTTTCAATTATTGTTTCTGCTGCAATTACCAGTGCACAAACAGTTGCTGCAACGTTATCATCGCCATTTGTATACGCAATTGTTGTCAATAATCCTACGACAGGCTACACGTTAACGGGTAATCTTCCTCCTGGTCTTACGTTCAACCCAAATACAGGAATTATTTCGGGTACACCTTCAGCACTTGGTACTTATGCCCTTTCAATGGGAGCTACCTTTACAGCAGCTCCGACAATCAATCAGCCCCTCATTATTACTGTTAGTACAACAGGAACAACTGCGGATGGTTATGTTTTTACTGTTAGCGGTAAAACCAATCAGATCGTAGGGTACACTGGAAATAGTGCTACACTGACCGTTCCATCAGTAATTAATACAGTTGCTGTAACGAGTGTCGCTCCTAACGCATTTTCTCCGGCTAATACTCCTGCTACTACACTCAACAGTGTTACTATTCCGTCTTCTGTAGTAACACTTGGAGCGAATGCATTTAATGGCTGTAAACAGTTAACCTCTGTTACTCTGCCTAATACACTCAGTACTATTCCGCTTGGGGCCTTCGGTAATTGTTCAAGCCTTCCTGCTATAGTTATACCAAATAGCGTAAGTTCAATTGGAATTAATGCTTTTGGAAATTGTAGTGCACTAGCAACCGTTACTTTACCAGCAAACTTAGTGACAATCAGCGATGCTGCGTTTGCAAATTGTACAGCACTTACAACGGTTACAATTCCTAGTGGTGTAATCACAATTGAACAACAAGCATTCTCGGGTTGTACTGCGCTTACTACAGTCTCTTTACCAAGCAGCTTAATTAATTTCGGAAACTCAGGCGGTAATTGGCTGGGTGGAAATACTGGTGTTTTCTATAACTGTCCAAATTTAGCGAATTTAAATTGTGCAGGAAATGCACCCCTTATAGCTCAACCCTATGGTGATAGCGCGTTAGGTGATTTTGCAGGTGATAATAAAGCCACTTTCTTTTATCAACCAGGAGCCTCAGGTTGGACGCCAATCTTTGACGGAATTCCAGCGGCAGTTGTGGGAACTACCTCAATGCCAAATTCTATGCTCGTGAATGCCTTCAACGGAAGTGCAGTCGTGAGTTTCACAACTCCAACCACACCGGGTACATCTCCGATTACTAGTTACATCGCCAAGGCGACACCAAGTTCGGGCGGTACTACAGTGAGTGTAACGGGTAACGCTTCTCCACTTATTTTAACTGGGCTCACCAATGGGAGCTCCTACAGCTTCTCAGTTGCTGCACTGTCAGGTAATAGTGCTGGAGTATATGCTACCTTAGCTGGCCAAGTAGATTACGTAAACGTACTGAGCCAACCGATTAGTCAAAATAAAAATATAGGAGATAGTGTAACATTTTCTGTAAACGCTCAATCTCCTCATGCACTAACATATCAGTGGTATTTAAGTGGTACACTCATTCCTGGGGCGACCTATTCAACGCTAACAATCGACAGTATTCATGCCTCAGATGCAGGAGCCTATACCGTACTTATTTCAACTGGAAGTGGCTCGATGACATCCAGTGCAGCGTATTTATCAGTAAATTCACTTAATGCTCCTCCTGTGATTATTTCCCAACCTCTGACACAAACAGTCGCTGTGGGATCTAGTACCTCACTTGCAGTCTCCGTTACAGGAACTTCGCCAATAAACTATCAGTGGTATCTTAATGGATCACCAATTCTAGGTGCTACGAATTCGAACTACTCGATAGATAGTTTTCAATTAGCCAATGCAGGTAGTTATACCGTAAGAGCATCTAATGCTTATGGCAGTACAACGAGTAGTTTAACTCCAATCAATGCGATCAGCCAAACAGCAACACCTCGTATTATTTCACAGCCCGCATCTCAGGTTTTACAGGTAGGGGCTCGACTCAATCTTGCTGTAGTCATCGCAGATAATCTTAATGTTTCATACCAGTGGTACTTCAATGGAGCACCTATTGTAGGAGCAATTAATTCAACGTATTCAGTGAATAGTGCCGTATTTTCTACGGCTGGCATTTACACAGTTGCAGTCGTTTACTCGGCTGGGACAGTGCTTAGTTCACCTGCTACAGTTACTGTTAATTCATCTTCCACAGTAGCTACAATTACAAGTCAGCCAACATCTCAAACAGTTAATACAGGCTCGAGTGTTATTTTATCGGTAGTAGCTACAAGTTCAACAAGCTTAACCTACCAGTGGCTGTTTAATGGAAATCCAATTAATGGAGCTAACTCCAGTTACTATACTATTACTAATGCTCAATTAGGTAATACGGGTACCTATGCGGTAAGTATTGGATATCCAGGTGGTTCTTTATTAAGTAACAATGCTACACTGACCGTTCAAAATCCATACGTCACACCAATCTTTAATTTTCAGCCTGTGTCTCAGGTAGCCTCAGCTGGTTCAGCGGTAAGCTTTACAGTTTCTGCAAGTGGATTCCCAGCACCTACGTATCAGTGGTATTTTAACGGATCAGCTATTGCTGGTGCCACATCAGCAACGTTAAACCTGCCAAATCTTAGTGTCGCTAACGCAGGTTCATATACGGTGGCTGCTTTAAATACGGCAGGGTATACACTCAGTACAGCGGCTTTACTTACTGTGAGTTCGGCAAATTCACCTGTTATAACTTCTCAGCCAAATTCTCATAATGTTACTACAGGCTCCACAGTGTCATTCCAAGTGGCCTCAAGTACGGGACAATTGTATCAGTGGTACTTAAACGGTTTTGTTGTTACTGGAGCTACGAGTTCAACCTTAGTCACAACTGCCTCGAACTCTACGCAGGGTATATATCAATGTCTGGTTAAAAACAGCAGTGGGTCAACTTTGAGTAATCCGGTTACTCTGCAGCTTGCACAAACCACTAACGTTGGTCATCTGACTAACTTTTCAATACTTAACTCAATAGCAGCTACAAATCCTACAGTGACTATTGGTTTTGTAACCAATGGTGTGAACACATCCGCAAATCAGACAATTTTAATGCGCGGAATTGGACCTTCTTTAACTAGCTATAATATAGCTAACGCCTTACCTGATCCTATCATTAATTTATTTAACGGTCAGACGCAGATTGGACAAAATTTTGGTTGGGGCTCTACAGTCTTCAATCAATTGCAAATCATTGCGGCTAATTCAAATACCTCAGCTTTTGCGCTTACTAATGCTTTAAGCTTGGACTCCGCACTGGTGAGCACACTTACGCCTGGTGCTTACACCTTACAGCTTAGGAGTAATTTTGGATCAAGTGGTAATGTACTTGCAGAAATATATGATGATTCAACCCAAACCTACACCTCTACAAATCAGCATTTAGTAAATCTTTCATGTCTGCAGTATGTCCAAGCAAAGTCAGCTATGTCGGCTGGTTTTGTGATAGCAGGAACAACAGCACAAACAGTATTAATCCGCGCTTGTGGCCCATCCCTAGTTGGTTTTGGTGTAACCTCAGTAATACCAAATCCTACACTCACTCTCTACAACTCTTCGAGCAGTGCTATTGCAAGTAATACAGGCTGGGGTGCTAACCCAGCCATAAGTAGTGCTGTTACTCTAACTGGCGCATTTTCGTTCGCTAGCCCAACGAGTTTAGATGCAGCATTACTTGTCACATTAGAGCCAGGAGCTTATTCCGTAGTAAGTTCAAGTGCTACTGGACTAGCTGGATTTGAATTAATTGAAATATACGAAGTTAAATAAAGTAACTACTTCTATATACTAGACAAAACCAACATATTTTCAAATCGAGCTGTAAAAAATAAAATGAAATTGAAGTTTATACATCTTGCGCTTTTTTTATGCGCTTTCATTTCATTAAAAGCTCAAACCTCAAGCGTTGGGGTTACCACTGATGGTTTTGGTTATTATATCAATAATGGAACAGCAAAAATAACAGGCTATGTGGGAACATCCCTTACACCTGTAGTTCCTACCTTTATTAACACTACGCCAGTAACGGTTATAGATATAGGTGCATTTTTCAATTTAACCACTCTCACCGGTGTTACACTACCAGCGGGCATTCTTTCAATTAATGCACAGGCGTTTATGGGATGTAGTGCTTTAAAAACAATTACTATACCTAACACGGTTACAAGTATTGGCCAAAGCGCTTTTCAAGGCTGCAGTGCTTTAACCTCAGTAACTCTATCTAATACCTTAGCATCAATAGATACTTCAGTTTTTATGAACTGTACTGCACTTGCGGCAATCACCTTACCTGCAAGTGTTCAGAGTATTGATTTTACAGCATTCTCTGGATGCACGGCATTAGCTAATGTAGTGATGCAAAATTTGTCTGCTACTTATGTGTCCAGTCCAGCTCTTGCAGCAACAAAGCTTACCGTTCCTTATACACCCACAAATATCACTGCAGCTTTAGGTGATACAACTGCTACAATTTCATTTAATCCGGGTGCTAATGGTGGTTTAACTGTCACTAAATATACCGTCTCCACAGTAGGTGGAATTAGTGCTACTGGAACGGGATCTCCAATTAAGGTAACAGGTTTAACAAACGGCATAAGTTATAATTTCTTTGTTACTGCAACCAACCCAATTGGTAACAGCCCAAATTCTTCTTTATCTAATGCTGTAATACCTGCCACAGCTCCTTCAATATCGAGTTCACCGATGTCGCAAACTGTAGCGACCGGAACAGCTATAACTTTTACAGTGGTTGCCTCTGGAACACCTCAATTACAGTACCAGTGGTATTTAAATGGGACGGTAATAGCAGGAGCTAACTCACCAAGCTATTATATCACTAGGTCAACAACTTCAAACAATGGTAGCTATACAGCAACTGTATCTAATTCAGCAGGCACTGTAACAAGTAATCCTGCTGTTCTAAACGTGCTGCCTCCAGCACCTGTTATATTGACCCAGCCGGTTAGCCAAAATGTTACAGCAGGCTCAAATTCAGTCGCTTTTAGCGTGGGTGTTTATGGTTTAGGTTCTGTTTACCAGTGGTATTTGAACGGTTATGCTATTCCAGGTGCAACATCATCCACATACACAGTGCCTTATGCGAACGCCACCTCTGCAGGTGCTTATACTGTTACTGTTACTAATGCTGGAGGCTCGGTCACGTCTTATCCCGCCTCACTCGCTATTACAACAAACCCAGGGCGTATTGTTAATTTATCCGTTCTTTCGATGGATGGGCCAGGAAGTCAACTACTCACAATTGGCTTTGTATCTTCAGGATCAGGCACAACGGGTTCACAAAATCTTTTGATACGTGGAATTGGACCAGCGCTATCCTCTTATTCTGTATCTAATGTTTTAGCTGACCCGGTATTGTCTGTTTTCAACGGTCAGACAGTAATCGCATCGAATGATAATTGGGGTAGTACGGCTGCAAATATAAGTTCAGTAAATAATGCTGATGCAGCTACTGGAGCCTTTGCCCTTTTCTCGAGTACTTCACTTGATGCTGCTGTTGTAGCGTCAGTTAATATAGGTGCCTATACAGCTCAGATTAGTGGTAAGAACAATACAACAGGCTATGCATTAGCTGAAATTTATGACAATACTCCGGCTGGTGCTTATACGAGTACGACTCCGAGATTAGTGAATATATCCTGTTTAGAACAAGTGCCTCTAAATGGTTTCTTAGCAGCAGGATTTGTTATTGGTGGTAATACACCTCTACAAGTACTTATTCGAGCAAGCGGTCCATCTTTAGGCTTAGCGCCATTTAAGCTCTCTAATAGTATTTTAGATCCTAAATTAACTCTATTTAATAGTTCATCTGCTATAATAGCTACAAATACTGGATGGGCTGGAAGTTCGTCCATTGCTGCAGCAGCCAATCAAGTGGGTGCTTTCCCTTACACGAGCAGCTCGTATAAAGACTCTGCAATACTCATTACGCTTAGCCCAGGTGCCTACACAGTCCAAGCCTCGAGTGCTTCAGGAAATTCGGGTGTAGCTTTAGTCGAAGTCTATGAAGTGCCTACACAGTAGCCATGTAGTCTATACTCAAAACAGTGTTTTAATTGGCTCGTTAGGCATCACTTGATCTAGCAGAGCCTTAGTTTTAAATTTTTAGGAGTGTATTTTACGTAATTTCAACGCAATGAATAAATTTACTGTCATAGTATTATATACGGTAGCTTTATTCGCAGCGAATTCTGTTTTTGCGCAGACTTATTCGGATTCGCAAGGTGTTGTGTATAGTAGTTTTGCTACAAATCCATATACAGTCCAAGTTACTGGATATAGTACAATTACTAGTTCTGTAACTATTCCAAATACCGTCACGTACCAAGGGGTAGTGTATAATGTTACAGGCATCTCAGACAGTGCTTTTAAAGGATGCTTAGCTTTAAGAAGTATTGTGTTATCAAGTAACGTATTATCGATTGGGATAAATGCTTTTAGTGATTGTACTAATTTATCTAATGTCACGTTACCTACTGGTTTAGTCACAATTAAAGATGGAGCTTTTGTTGGTACTGCAATTTATACCATAACGATTCCAAGTACTGTCGCTACTCTTGGTACAAATCCTTTTGGTAATTGTACGAATTTATTTTTAATCAATGTTGATTCGGCGAACCCAAGATTTACTAGCCTAAATGGGGCTCTTTTATACAAAGATCTAAGTTATCTTATTTGTTACTGCGCGGGTAGTAGTTCGGAAGTATATAGTGTGCCACTTACTACAACACTGATTGCACCATATGCTTTTTTTGGATGCGAAAATCTATCCGCTATCTATTGCCCTAATGGGTATGAATATAGTTTTTCTAGCATTTCAAATACTGCTTTTACAAGATGTGACCCTCTGCTGACATTTGTTATTCAGCCTCAAACACCTGCAATAAAATCTATCACTGCAGGTGATCAAAATGCTACTATAACTTTTAACCCCTTAGCAGATCTTGGTAGAGTTACTGTTGCTGCTACTGGTGTAGATGTGCCGGTATCAATTAGTAATTACTATGTTACTGTCGCAACTTTTCCACAGGATAGTACAAGTAACATTAATGTAGTTAATGGCGGATCTTCAGCTACATCTATACAGGTTCCTAATTTAGTGAATGGAGTGACCTATTCATTTGCTCTTGGTGTTACAACAAGTGCCAGTGCTGATATTAATATAGTTGGCGGAGCACTCTCTTCAACTGTATCGGCTATGCCAAATTCTATCGTTCCAGTTATAACGACTCAACCTATAAGCCAGGCTGTAGCGCCAGGTGCTGCAGTTACACTTACTGTTGCAAATCTAGGTTCTGATTCTGCCTATCAGTGGTATTTAAATGGTACGCCTATCACAGGAGCTGTTTCAGCCAATTATACGATATCTACAGTTAATGCTAATAATATAGGCTCATATACTGTATCAGTAACAAGTTCTGTGGGATCAGTGTTATCAAATCCCGCAGTAGTATCCATAAATACAGCAAACTTAGTTAATTTATCTCTATTAGGTACTTTAAATTCATCAAATCCAACCTTCACGACCGGATTTGCAATTAATGGTATTGGAACTCAAACAATTCTCATACGTGCCGATGGCCCTGGGCTTATACCTCTGGGTGTTTCCTCTGTCTTAAGTCAAATTCAACTGCAACTTTACGATTCTGCAGGTAATGTGATAGCTACTAACACGGGATGGAGTACTCCATCAATACTTGGTAATTCTCCATCAGGGGCCAAAGTTATTCCAGTGACTCCAGCCCTTATGGCAAGTGCTGGAGCTTTTAGTTTACCTACAGGCAGTAACGATTGTGCTTTAATAGTTACGGTCCCCAAAGGTACTTACACAGCGCAAGTGACTGGTTTAAATTCTAGTGCAGGTAAGGTCATCATTGAGGTTTATCAAGTACCAAACTTATGACTAATTTAAGACTATTTTCATTATTCTGTGCTAGGTTAATATTAAATTACGTCAATAAGCTGTATTTTAATATTTCAGTTGGGTCTCTAGGTCGTTAATTTGATTAATGCTTAAATGCCAAAGATAAACTTAGATTATTATTTTATATTACGCGTTGCTCGAACCGCGTCATCTAAGGATATTAAATTAGCCTTCAGGAATCGTGCTAAGCACTTACATCCTGATGCAAATACGACTAGAAATACAACTGCTTCATTTCAAGCCTTACAAGAAGCGTATTTTGTACTTAGTAATCCTCAGCGCCGCAGGCTTTATGACCAAGGTGATTATGTAGTTACAACTACCTCTCCAACACAGGCTGCAGAAAAGATCTGGAAAGCTGAATCGTGTCAGGAGTGCCACTGCGTATCTGCTCAGTTGCGTTTCATTACTTATGAAAGTGTAGTAAGTCTGCTTTTTTACTATAAATCTACCACGCATAGTGGAATTTATTGTCCTAAGTGTGCTTCTAAGAAGTTGTTCAAAGCATCACTCATTACAGGCTTTGTTGGATGGACAGGTGTACGTGGATTTTTCAAATCTTTTCCAGTATGCCGTACATACATTGCAGGAGGTAATCGAAATGCGGCCATAAATGCGGTAGTTTTAGCAAGACAGTCTGCCTATTTTAGTCAGGAAAAAGACTTTAAAATAGCTCAGCTTCTTGCAACAGAAGCTATAAAGTTTGAGCCTCATATTAGTAGTGATACCGAAGACTACAAATTGGGTCTAGACGGCATAAAATTAGCGAAACGACTGCGTGTAGAGAATGCAGACCGCAACTTGCGCCTAGTTTCAAAATGGGATGGGTGGCCACTTGCAGGAAGATACGGCCTACTTGGATTATCTATTCCATGTTTAATCTGGTTAGTTTTTTTCTACACTATTTCATCTTCTCATTTATTTTCATTTATAGACACCAGTATAAAATATTTTGATAAAGATGTGTATTACCCAAAGCATTCAGTAGGGGATACTAGTTCTGGATCTTCGACTTTAAATAACTTTAAAATATTAAAGACGACTACAGATCACCTTATGGTAGCTTCTGACGGTTATACTTACAGCGTAAGTAATGCAGACTATCAAAGGTTGCTGCTTAAGCTTAAATCATTGCAAAGCCGTAAACTTGCCTTGGATAACGAGGGTAGGCTTCTATCTCAGGAATGTGCTAGTGTTGAGTACGCAAAAAATATGTACGCTAATCGTTCTCTAGCAGATAGAACTGGGTATGAAGCGTTGCAAAAGAAGTATCTATCCAAATTACCAGGTTATAAAAAATTAAACGAAGATCTTAACTGTGATTTTGATCTTTTTAATTTTGATCTAGAGCGTGTAGGTAAAAGATATCCGTAGGTCTTTGCATTCCTAGGACGGATTTTCTCTAAAGTAAGCCAGCTTTAGTGACGTACTTATTACTAGTTGGTAAATTAATAGCACCAACCTAATGATAATTATTAATCCAAGTATCCTTAAAGTATTCCTAACTTATCAGTGTATCAACTGGGGTAACCTGTTTAAGCAATAAATGCGTAAGTTATTATTTCACAATAGTATGTATTTCTATTGTAAATGATAACAAATTATAATTAATTTGTTATACCCCCTCAGCCAAATATTACTTAATATATGGTCAGTAATCTCCCCCTTGCTAATGATAAGTTCAGCGCTCAGATAGCAAATCTGCAGTCATCTGTTGATATTGTTGTCAGGCTCATGTTTATGTTGCGAGATGCCGATATCAGTAATGGTGATATCGCGAACGTGGTTGTTGATGATAAATTCATTGCATCACTTCTGGTTAAGAAGTTAGAGCAGATGAGTAATAAGGAAGACGGATTTATCATGTTTCAGCCTGAGGTTGATGATCAAGACACGACTAATAAGGCTAAACCTGATGCTAAGGCTAAGGAGCCAGCTTTATCTCGTGATCAATTAATTGAGGCTATTGAAATAGCAATCATGCGTCTTGGGCATGGTGAAATACTTAAATTAGTTTCAGGCATTAGTTTCGGTAAAGTATTGGGAGCAGAGTTGAAAGGGTATGGTATGCTTAAAAATGAACTATGGGTTCATTCAGTAATTGTTGGGTTACTCGCTCAAAATATTGCTAAGATGGTTAACACCTTAGAGCTAGATAAGGACGAAAATGCAGTACTACTAGATACTACAATCGCCTTCATTAGTGGATTACTTCACGACGTAGGTAAAATAGCCCTCAGCTCTGAAATGGCCGCTAAGTCATCTAACTTCAGGGCAAAATTAGATTCTCGTTCAATGTCTTGGATGGATGCTGAAAAACTAATCTGCAATGTAGACCATGCAGCATACGGCGCCCAAGTTGTCGCTAAGTGGAAACTGAATGAAGAAATCTGTAAGGCTATAGCTGGTCATCATACGCCACCGCATCATGACCGTTTAGCTGCAGTAGTTCATTTAGCAGATTGTGCGGCTAGAATGATTGGTTCTGCACCTGGTATAGGTGGATTTGCGATGAGGACTGATTCTCGTGCCCTACAAACTCTAAATATAACGATGGAAAACATCGAACAAGTCCTTATCTACGTAGCATCAGACCAAGAGACTATTGCAAACTACTGTGCTACAAGCTAAGGTTTCTGACTCAAACGTAATGGCTTAAGTTACGTGTTTTGATTTTACTTAAATTTAAAACTTACTTCGGACTAGGGGAAGAGTAGTTCCGCAGCAAATGATGCCATTCCAGAGTCACTATGCGCTATGCCTGGTGCGAAGGCTAATTTCCAGTTTAGGGAAGTACTTAACTTCGCAGCACTCGCTTTAGCAGAGGCGTAAAAGTACTTACCTCTGTCTAGTCGTACCAACCCTTGAGCATCTGCTTCGGGTGTATGTCTTAAAGCAGCGTGATTTGGATCTGTATCTTCAGTTCCTAGCAAAACAGTTACATCTAAGCCGAGTGAATGTTTAAGATCTGACTCGCTTACCTTGGTATTTTTTAATCCATACGGAAACGCTTGGGATAAATTTGGTAACATATACCAACCTGCATTTGCAGCTATAACTCGATTTAGCCTAGCATGTGGTACAAAGTATATGAAACGCTGCACGAATTGAGCGCCTGCTGAATGACCAAATAGTGAATAGCTGCTACTTTGGTTACGCGTAATTTTAAGTGCCGCATCAAAGATCGGTTCTATCATATAAAAGGACCACTGGTTTTCGGGTAGTGGGTTTCCTTTTTTATCTACGGTATTTCCGTAATTATAGCCTGCATCACTTGGAAATTGTTTTTTAGAAAATTCAGGAACTATCAGGATGAATTTTTTCTTCTCTGCGTAAGGTATCCAATCCTTAAGGTAATCTTCTCCGTTTCTTCCAACTCCGTGCATCACAATTACAACTGGTGTTTGAGCAGTACAGTTTTGTGGTTCAAAATACCACACTTTAACTTCCTTACCTGCTTGAGTGTATACAAAGCTGGAATGGGAGGAGTTTGCAAAACTTGCTGGTAGTAAATTGTGTAAGAATAAAATGCAGAGAATAATCGAGCGCATATTGTATCCTACTTTATGTAATGTATATTTTACTAACTTTAAATAAAGTCAGTAAAAGTTAAAATGGTGGAGGTGGCGGGAGTTGAACCCGCGTGCCCCTGACCTTCGCACGCCACATCTACCTTATATAGTATCACTTTAATCTCGCCGAAAGTATGCCATGACACGCGCTTAGCTTTCAGCCAACTCCCGGATGAAGATACAATGTGTGAACCGCGAGTCGCTAAACACATTATGCCTGCTGTCGGCGTAAGTTTCAGCTAGCAGGTGTCGCTGAGCTTACGTAACTGCATTAAGCAGCTAGGGGCATTTCTTCGAAGTTGCCTATTATTGTTTGGATTGAGGATTTACGTGAGACTATCCACTCACGATAAGGCAGTAGCGCACTCCAACCAAGGGTCGAATCCGGTACACCCCCGTAATGCATATAAGCCATATTAGTGGATTAAATGGACCATGGGAATTGGATTGGTGTGCTAACCAATCAAAGAACCAAGGGACCATATTCTCCTACAATTCATGAGAAAGCAAGAGTCCTATAGCTTACTGTTTAATGCTAGGTATTCCTGCCTTAAAATGTCTGTTTGGAGTAAAATAGAACTAGGTTTATTAACACCTGTTTTAGGTGTATTGAGTGGTTAAACATACCGAGATTATGGCAGTTATTATTTATCCTCATAGGATTTATCTAGGCATGAAAAAGGCGCTTCCTTTTATAAAGAAGCGCCTTTGAGTAAAAACGATATGCCTTAGTGGCTACCGCCGTGTGAAAGCGTGTATGTGAGCATTACTCCACGACCATCACCTTGGGTACCGGATGTTTTAACATAATTTTTGTTAAATGCATTATTCATAGTAAATGCTAATCGCTGATCCCAGTTTTGATTAAGCTTAGGTAAACGATAGTTAACAGACAGAATCCATATTTCGTAGGAAGGGTATCTAATCTTCCATGCATCTGTATGGGCTGTTACTGTACTCATCTTCAACGCTTGATTAATAGTTGTTGTATCACCCGTGCTAGGCACTTGCGATGGAGTAGATGAAACATAGGTTGTTAATGCGTTCACGTATAATCCTTTGATGCCTGGCACAAAGTATTTAACGTATGCACTACCGTTTTCTGGAGTGATTCCGTTAACACTACGACCGACAACTTCAGGATAAGCTGAACCGTAATTAGTGTATTTTGAATTCACTTCAGCTCCGCTAACGCCAAACGTTAGGTTGTTATTTGCAACCCAGCTTAAATCAAATTCAAAGCCTCGCACGAGTTGATCACCGTCTTGACGTGCTACATTGGTATAAACACCAGAACCGACGAAGGTTTCAACAGTATCGTTTACTAGTACGTTGAACTGTTTTGCGTAATACCCGCCTAAAGTGAAGTTTAAGCGACTATTCAAATACGAGCCTTTGATTCCATAATCAAAACCTTTAGCGGTAAAGGGTGCATAAGTGGATGCAGCAATTACTGCTGGACGTGAGGTCTGATCAACGAAATATGCGCTGCTATAGCTTCCGTAAACATGCAGATTAGGTGTGACTTTGTAGCTATATCCCATGTTCGGTTTATTTTGATGTACATAACGACGAACTACGCTTCCGCCTGCTTGGTTCGCACCACCTGTGCCTGCTGCTAGTGTGTTACCAAAACCTACCGAAGCGAACGCTACTGTGTAATCACGTTGTGAGAAAAGTACTGTATCGTTACGTATTCCTGCGTAAACAATAAGGCGTCCATCAAGCAGGAACATCTGCTGTCTAATGTTGCCACCTACTGATGAAGTGCGGCGACGTGTGAGTGTTCCACCATTTAAGGAAGCACCACCTGTAATAGAATTTCCTGCACCACTGAATAATGACAATTCATTTGTATTATACCAGTTTGGGAAATAGTTGATTGGTGCATTAGGAACTAAGTTTAGAGGATTACCGTCTGGTGAAGTGAGTGTAACAACACGGCCCGAGCCTGCTGCTGTCCAAGCAACAATTGCTGGATCAGTTGAAGGACCATATTCCCACGTTGGATCCCAGCGGTAGTAATCGTTGTAATCTATAGTGAATAGTGTGTTTGCCTCAATAGTATGGTTAGCTAACCAGTAGTGAGCTTTCAAATCTTGTTGATAACCACCACCGTCTTCTTGGATTTCTCCGCGGGAAGGAAGTGCTCCACGTGTTGTTGTAACAGCGCCTGTTACAGGAATAGTAATTGCACCCCATGATGTGTTGGAGTTGTAGTCCCAGCGGCGAGCACGGAAATAATAAGCTCCTGCACGTAAGCTCCAAATTTGATTAAATTGCTTTTCATATATACCCGTGAATGTGGAGCTTCCACGATTTAGTTCACTATTAGGTCCATAAGGGTTGATTGAAGCTAAACCTAGATCATATCCCAGGGCTTGTGTTGTTGCTGTGTTATCTGGAGTTGCGGTACGTGCAGCATAAATAAGTGGTACAGCTCCTTGAGGTGCTTGTTGTTTTTGTAAGAAAAATTCAGCACTAAATTGAATACGAGAAGAATTAGAAAATTCATGTGCAATCGCAGCATAGTATTCTTGATTATGCACTGCACCAAATTGGGCTGGAAAATGACGATCTGTTTGAGCAAGCGAGAGGACGTAGTAATTTTTAGAAGCCTTATCAATCGAGCCCGTCATTTTAAACTGGTTTTTACTCTGATTGTAGCTGCCCTTAGAAATGGTAATGTTCTCAGATGAGGCCTTCTTAGGTTGAAGGGAGATCATGTTAATCATACCGCCTGGAGATGAACGTCCGTAAATCGCTGCGTTTGGTCCACGAATAACTTCTAGACGATCGACATTACTTAAACCGTAGCGACCTAATCTATAAAAACCATCACGCAACTGGGATGATGCAGTAAAACCACGAAGGTTGAATGATCCACCGATACCAACGCCAGTAAGTCCACCGATATAAGTCATATTTTCATCCAAGATTTGGATGTTAAAATCATCAAAGAACTCGCTAGTAAGATTTACGATACTGTAAGGCAGATCGATAATCTTAGTATTAACGCGACTACCGGTCATTGTCTCGGATGCGATGTAGCTATTAGATGACTTCTCGGATACCGTGAAATCTGCTAATTTTACTACTTGGTCGGAGCTTGGAGCTGCTGCTTGCGCATAGATTCCTTGCTTTGCTGTTAGCGCTAGGAGCGCTAATATTAGGATACGTTTAATCATACGGGTTTTGTTGTGTGTTAACTAACAGTAAGGGGTAGGTGAATATGAGGTACGTTTTGTAAATATATACCCTCGTTTAACTATTTAATACATATTACATTTTCGCGAGAATTAAAAAACAATTTACGTGATTTCATATTTACTGAGTATTAGTTATTACGCTATATATCAATATCTTATGAATTTTTAATGAGATTCAATTGCGAGTCATCCATAGGCATTACTGTTATTTAATAGTTCCGGTGTAGTGGCGCGAATAGTTCACTAAGTGACTTAGTTCAGATGAAGACCGTCTACACCAATATCATTTATGGCATGTGTAACATGGCTAACATCTAAGCTACTAAAATAGCTTCAGTTTTACCCCAAAATGCTCAACTTTGATCAAGTAATTAAGTAACTGCTTCAAACCCCTATGCCTCTTTTTCTTTTACGTTATATCCGTTCTTGGGCCCACCTCAGTTGCTATCTGCTGACTTTACTGAGTATATCCGCTGCAACAGAAAATAGTGCTGTATCTTCAGTGCCAGATAAACCCCAGACTTTGTTGTTTATTGGTAATAGTTTTATGTTCGGTGCACTTTCTCCAGTAAGATTTTACCGAGCACAATCTGTAACTGACTTAAATGCAGAGCATATGGGTGGTGTGCCTGCACTTTTTAAGACATTCGCTTCAGAAGCCCAGCTCAATTATACAGTAAGTTTAGAAACGATCCGTGGTGCAGGATTAGACGCTCATCTTAAAACTAAGCTGCCATTAATTGTGAAACCTTGGGACCACGTTGTTATGCTAGGGTATAGTCTCTTAGACCGTAATAATCCTGGTAATCCTGCACTACTCATTAAGACCGTGAAGCAAATGGCAGATCTACTGCACACGCAGAATACTGATGTAGATATACGCTTAATTTCAACTTGGCCACGTGCGGATCAAATATATCCAGCTAAAGGATCTTGGTATGGAAAGTCCGTATCTGAAATGGCACATGATATTCGTTTAGCCTATAATCTAGCACGTACGAATAGTCCTTATGTGTGTGATGTTATCGCTGTAGGCGAAGCATGGAATAAAGCTATTGAGCAAGGTGTTGCTGATCCCAATCCCTATGACGGCATAGCGGCAGGCCAAATAGATCTTTGGGGATACGATAATTATCATGCCAGTGCTTTTGGATATTACCTCGAAGCGCTCATGGTTTTTGGAGATCTCACTGGGCTTGATCCACGCTCACTAGGCAAAAAAGAAACCTGTGCCTATGAACTAGGCTTTTCCCCTGATCAAACCGCTTCATTGCAGCGCATCGCCTACGAACAGCTTAATTCAGATAACGCTCAGAGGTCACTTAAGCCATTTACTGTGAGCTACTTAAATCCTTCGATAAAAATTGATGAAATTTCTTCGCGAGCTGCTCTGGGTGCACATTAGGATTTAGGCTCATAGCGAATATTTTTTTAACATTTGGCATGCCTGAGGCTTGGTGGGTAGTACCGCATGTTTTTTAATGTAATTCACTACACGAGATACGATTATTCTCAGCCTGTTACGTTTGCACCTCATGCGCTTTATTTGAGGCCTAGGGAATCTTCTAAGCAAAGGCTTCATGAATATTCACTCA